>Ga0129310_1000284_pt1 | contig 68374 bp, 59 predicted proteins | sample Go1ome_2_FD_94433 | JGI IMG/M metagenome (GOLD analysis project Ga0129310, IMG submission 94433) | Western lowland gorrila individual fecal microbial communities from Wisconsin, USA - Go1022A metagenome | ecosystem: Host-associated > Mammals > Digestive system > Large intestine > Fecal | place...
CAAGTACATTAAGTATTTGTGCAATGCTTTTGTATTTTATGATATTAAGAGATACGACATCCGAGGTAAGAAATACCTTGAAAGCTCTGAAAAGTTCTATTTGTGTGACAGCGGTATTCGATATGCAATACTGGGAAGCAGAAATATGGATTATGGCAGAGTATATGAAAACATCGTTTGCATCGAGCTTCTTCGCCGTGGATATGATGTTTATGTCGGCAAGCTTTATCAAAAGGAAATCGACTTTGTTGCCCAGAGAGGCAGCGAGAAGTTTTATATTCAAGTAAGCGACGACATTTCCGGGCAGGAAACATTTGAGAGAGAATACTCACCTCTGCTCCAGATTCGAGATGCTTATCCGAAAATGATTATTGCCAGAACCAAACATCCCCAATATAGCTATGAAGGAATCGAAATTCACGATATAGCCGATTGGTTACTACAAGAATAAGCAGGTGGAATCAATAGCGCCGGTACTGGATATCAAAATCCCGCACCGGCGTTATTGATTGTAACGATCTTTTTTTGATATAATCACTATTTTTCAATTGCTATTTTCAGAGTGATATCCCCATTTGACAAAAGTTCTGTCACATCACTTTCTGGGATATTCATTTTCCCCAGTCTGGTATATACCCATGAATTTGATCCATAAAACACTACTATTTTGTCTCCACTGTATAGAACGATATCTCCACTACGAGTAGTTATCTGCTCATGATTTCTTTCCAAGTTCATATGCTTTCTTCATCACATCAACATGGCTTGCAGCTGTATTTGCGTCATCAATTCCACCACCACATACGATGCCTTTCAAAGAAGCCTTTTCAAAACAGTCTACCCAGCCTTGCAGACCATTATAGGCTTTTTCAAATGCACTTTCATCATTCTCAGCGGCAGTTACAATCATATAAATATCTCTGAATGAATAATCTGTCGAATATAAAGGATTCAATCTAACATCCGTCATTCTCTTTTGAAATGAAGGAGGCGTGCTACGATTCATATACATCTACATTCTGATACACATAGTCAGAAAAGCGTTCTAATGCAAAGCTCTTTGGATGATCTTTTCTCACACAGTAAAATAGTTCAATAAAACTTTTCTCTTTTACAGGAATGACCGTCAGATATGGATCCAGTCCATCACAAAGAAAACGAAATGTAAGCGCAATCCCATTGTTGTTTTTCGGAAGATCACGATAAAAAGATTCGTATTCATTGGTTGTAAAATCAATAACAACGGATTTATAAAATTCAGGCCAGTATTGGATAAATCGTTGGGTCATACGATGGCTGTCATCTGGTATATAAACATTCATCCCGGCAAGTTCTTTCATGCTGATGGATTCTTTTTTGCTTAGTATATGATCTGTTCTCATTACTGCAACAAGAGGACTTTTCACAACAAGATAAGTATCATAATCATCGGAATATTCTGGCCAGTCCAGAAATGCCGCATCTGTTTTTCCATGATATAATGCTTCTTCACATTCAATATCAGAATGGAATTCTGTCTTTAAACGTATTCCAGGATTATGGATCTGGAATTCTTTAAAAAATTCAAGACCGAGAAGTTGTTTAATTCCAGGACAGACAGAAATCCGTATTGTCTCCTGATGGTTTTTCTGATAATCTTTCAGTTCGCGCAGACTCTGGTTATATTGATCCAGAGTCTTTTTTAATCTGGGAAGAAGCAAAGAACACTCTTCCGTCAATTCCACACCTTTTGTTGTCCGGATAAAAAGAGTCGTTCCCAGTTCACGTTCCATTGCTTTCATCTGCCGGCTTAATCCCTGCTGACTAATATGAAGCTTTTGGCTGCATTTGGATATATTTTTTTCCTGGCAAAGCAAAACAAAAGATTGTAAATGTTGTATCTGCATAATAGCTCCCTCCTTGATTCCTTTTTGTTTTTATTATACATGATGGTATAATTTGATACAACATTATGTTGTGGACTTAGGTACGTTTTATTCATTTTATTTTTTATTAAATAATCTATAATTAAGATAGATAGAAAGAAAAAGAAGGAGGTATTTCAGTGAATAAAGAATATGAAGTAATCGTAATCGGTGCCGGAAATGGCGGTCTTTCTGCTGCTGCCACAACGTCTCGGGGTGGTTTGAAAACACTGGTATTAGAAAGACATAACCTTCCGGGTGGTTCTGCAACAAGTTTTGTTCGTGGTCGTTTTGAATTTGAATCTGCATTGCATGAATTATGTGATCTTGGCACATCAGAGAGACCGGGCTCTGTTAGAAGATTATTTCAGGAATATGATGCGAAGATGAAATGGCATGTAGAAAAGAACCTGTTTCATCTGATCGTTCCGGGAAAAACAGATCTAGTACTCCCGACCGGTTTGAAAGCATTTATGGATAAGATGGAAGAATTAGTTCCAGGCTGCGGGGAAAGTGTAAAGGAAATGCTCAGACTTGGGGCTCTGGCTGGTGAAGCCCAGAAGTATGCTATGAGCCCTCAGAAAAAAAATCTGGTAATGTTTACAAAATATGCTGATTTTTTGAGGCTGGCATCTGTTTCCACAAGAGAAGGATTTGAAGCGATCGGCATGCCGAAAAAAAGCACAGGATATCTTAAATACTTACTGGTGCTATCTCGGAGCTCCCCCAGATAAACTTGATTTCTTAACAACCGTACAGATGGTTTATAAATATGTATATTTCTATCCGGGACAGCCTGATAAGAAATCACATAATCTTTCCTTGTCATTGGTAGATGTAATTCGCAGGAACGGCGGAAATGTATGGTACAACTGTGAAGTTGATAAAATTTTATTTGATGGAGACAGAGCCTGTGGTATCAGACTCACAAATGGGAAAGAGTACTATGCAGACCACATTATCGCAAACTGTTCCCCGTCAACAGTAATTGGAAAGATGTTACCGGATGGAGTAAAGGCTCCTCAAAAATCAGTTAAGCTGGCAAACGCAAGGGACATTGCACTTGAATTGGAGACTATGTATGTTGGATTGAACCGAAGTGCAGAAGAACTTGGAATTACAGAGTATTCAACATTGGTAATGTCAGATTCGGATCCTGATGACCAGTTCAAAAAGGCAAATGGAACAGAAAAAGGGGTATTTATCGCAAATTGTCTGAATGTTATAATACCGGAATCTTCACCAGAAGGAACCTGTACCTTATTCTTCACAACATTTGGAGACTCCGACTTCTGGAGTAATGTAAAGCCGGAAGAATATTATAAGATTAAAGATCAACGTATGAAAGACTGGGTAGATTACTACGAGAAAACTACGGGAATACAGATCAGACCGTACATCGAAGAGATTGCATTTGCGACACCGGCAACATTCTGTCGTTATCTAAATACACCAAACGGAACGCCATATGGTTATCAGGTGCATAAATGGGATAACATCATCAATCGCCTGAGTGCTATGGAAGAAGAGCAAATGTTTAAAGGCCTTCGTCTTACAGGTGCAGCCTGCGAAAATATTGATGGATATAACTTATGTTATGCAAACGGAAATATTCAGGGAAAGAAAACTCTGCAAGATGCCAAGGAGGGAAAATAACATGAGAAAGAAAAATTTAAACTCTGTGAATCGGTTAAGGTTCTTAAAACTGAATGAAGAACGAACGCTGAAAATTGAACAGGCATCGGATGCAGCACTTCCAAAACAATTTCCTGTAAATAAGCTTTCTGCTGCGTTACATCCGGAAAAACAATGCGTTACAGTTGCCGCGATAAAGGAATGGGATGAAAACTGCAAGAGTTTTACTTTTATCGCAGACCCTGCAAAAGGAACGAAACAACTGGCATTTTTTAAGGCAGGTGCTTATCTTAGCGTATCACTGGAAGTAGATGGAATGAAAATCACTCGTCCGTATTCTATTTCTTCTTCTCCAAAAGAAGCACTGGAAGGAAAATACACACTTACTATTAAACGGGTTCCGGGAGGAATCGGATCAAATTATATGCTGGATCATTTCAAAGTCGGTGATCAGGTAACACTTTGCAGCCCATTGGGTGAATTTGTCTATTTGCCAATCCGTGATGGAAGAACAGTGATAGGTGTGGCTGGAGGAAGTGGAATCACACCATTTCACTCTTTCGCAAAGGCGATTGCCGAGGGAGATGAAGATTTTAATCTTATCCTTCTTTATGGATCAAAAACAGAGAAGGATATTCTGTTTAAAGAAGACTTTGACGAATTGGAGAAAGTGACCGATAAATTCAAGGTAATACATGTTCTGAGTGATGAAGAAAAGCCAGGATATGAACATGGATTTGTAACAGCAGATTTGATTAAGAAATATGCACCACAGGATGAAAATTATTCCATTTTCATGTGCGGACCGGCTGGCATGTACAACTTCCTGGATCAGCAGATTCAAGCACTTCAGCTGGAACAAAAATGGATCCGCCATGAGTTGCAGGGAGAAGTACACAATCCAAAGAGCTTACCGGATTATCCATCCGAAACAGACGTTCCCAAACAGGTCGAAATCACGGTACATATTTGCGATAACACATATAAGATAAAAGCGGATTCCGAGGATACGATCCTACAGTCTCTTGAGAAAAATGGAATTGCAGCTCCGGCACACTGCCGTTCTGGTGAATGCGGATGGTGTCATTCTCTTCTCATAAACGGACAGGTTTATAGTCCGAAAAAATTCGAACATCGCAGGGAAGCAGATATTGATTTCGATTACATTCATCCATGCTGCACATTTCCTCTCACTGATCTCGAGATTGAGGTACCAAATATATAAAGAAAAAATGTGATTGAACCTATCGGCAGGGACTATCTTTATTCTGAATTCATTGATAATCAGACAAAATCGACGCAGATATCGCAGTATGAGCTTATGCTGCACAAGGATAGTAACTGGAAGATTGCCGGATGGTATAAAGCAAGCGTGCATTTCTCAAATGAGATTTGCACGCTTATTATTAGGTGAATTTTTAAGGATTTCTGGTAATGATGAACGGAAAATAATAGAAAGATATTCAACTATTTGCTCTTTAAACTGATTTTGAGGATTTTTAAACCATGCTATCAAAATTCCAGCTAACGATTCTGTATATAAGTTACATAAAAAAGTTTAAACTCTTTCTCCACACAAAGACCTAATGCTTTTTCTATATTATCAATTATAGTTTCCACAATACTAATGAAATCTTGATAAAGAAAACGTCTCATTTCTGGATCAGACAACCATAGTCTCTGCATTCACGGAATATTCTTGGAATACCGGTTCCCCATTTTTCAATAATCTTCATAGAGTCGTATATCGATTACTACAACACAGAACGGATACAGCGCAAGCTCCGTCTGATGACGCCTATCGAATACCATGAGCAGTATTATGTAGCCGCATAAAGATATCGCCAGCTAATTGCTCAGCTGGCGATTCAGAACAATTATAATTATTCATTGTCCTCTTGACGGGTAGCACACCACAGTGAACAGACCCTGTGTCATGTTACTTGTCGAAAAAAACTTTCAACACATTGGCTGTCTCAACAGGCTTTTCTGTCAGGCTCATGTGGGTGCAGCCTTCAAAATAGGAGACCTCCGCGGGAGCGGAGACGTTCACCTTCACATATTCGGCAGCCCCCATCGGATAGATCGGCTTCTCCGGGATAATATAGAGAGTCGGCACATTGATGTCCTTTACGGTCTCTCTGTAATCGCGGGTAAACATGGACTGCCAAAGTGCGATAAGAGGCAGGGTATGATTCGTTCCCTTGAGGCCCGGCGCGATCAGGTCCTTCATCGCTTCCGGCAGAGCCGCGAAATCGGGAAGGAGCAATCTCCAGAACTTCCACATAAAGTCGGTGGGCTGCTGAGCAAGAAGCTCCATATCGTCATGGAAATCATCAAAGGTATAATTCCCAAACGCACCATCTTTCCAGCTATCATCGGTGACGAGTTTCGGGCTCATATCCAGAATGGCAATTTTGGATAGGCGGTCACAGCCGAACTGAGAAACATAACTGAAAATAACATGTCCGCCCATACTGTGGCCAACAAGAATGACATTATCCAAATCAAGATATTCAATCAGGGCGCGCAAATCGCGGCCAAGCTGTGTGGTCGTATAGCCCTGATCAGAGCACTCAGATGCGTTATGTCCTCTATGATCGTAGCTGATGCACTGATACTGTGATTTCATCTCTTTGATGACGCCTGCCCAATGAATGTGAGAGCAGGACCATCCGTGAATAAAGATAATAGGCTGACCGGAGCCTTCCACCTGATAATAAAGCCTAGTGTTATCCTCTGTTGCGAAGTAAGCCATCGTATACCTCCAAATTATATTTGTATTTTGAAAGTCGTGCACTTCTTTCACCACAAACAATACCAGAAAAGAGCCAGCTTTACAAATGGTTATCTTCTATAGTATAATATAGCCATCAGCTATGAATCAGGAGGCGATACTACGGATATCCGGGAATTGAAATATTTTGAGATGATCACACAATGTCAATCTCTTCAAGAAGCCGCCGACCGTCTCTATATATCACAACCCTCCCTGACGAAGGCAATACACAGGATGGAGGATGAATTGGGCTTTGCCCTCTTTGACAAGGTGGGAAGAAAAAACATCATCACCACCAGAGGGAAAGAGTTCCTGAAAATCGCAAAACCTGTTCTGAAAGCCTATTCCCGTTTTGAGGAGAATCTGGAGTGCATTGGTGAGGAGAAGAGAAGCACAGTTAATTTTGGCGTCATCCCCCTGTATCAAACCCCGTTCACATCCGATTTCCTGTACTCCTTCAAAACAAAACACCCAAATATCCAAGTGCGCGTTCATGAGCTGGATGAGGCAACAATCAAAGAGCGTCTACTGAGTGGAACTTTGGATGTGGGAATGTCTGAAAACATACTTCAGTCCCCGGATCTGATCACGTATTCCGGCTTTGAGGATGTCGTGTCCGTCGCCGTTGGTAAAAACAGCACGTATTACAATGCTGAGAAGCTGACCTTCGCCGAGCTCAGGGACGCGCAGTTCAATGTGGTGACAAATGGCCACAATAATTACAGCCAGATCATAAGCAACTGCCACAACGCGGGTTATGAGCCGAGTATTGCTTATGAGAGCTCTCAAATCGGGCTTTTGCTTGAATATACCATTGCAAACGGCGGCGTGTGTATTTTCAATCGCTGCATGATCTATGACAACATCATGGCTTATCCACATTTGTCGAGAATAAAAATCATCCCGCTTGAGCCACCACTGCAATGCTTCTGTTGGGTCACGCACAGGAGACAGGCAAATCTCAGTTCGGCAATAAGAATCTTTGCAGATGAGCTCACTGAAGGTCTGACGAACGACACCGCAAAACGGATCCAATGAACGGGCAAATACAGATTTTAATCTACCACTGTCATCATTCTCCTTCGTGGTAGATACGCTGGGTGAAGGACACGATGTGGGCTATCTTATTGTAGCCGTATGATTCGCTGACATGCCAATTCATACGGTCGATGATCTCACCCCTTTGATACGGATTCAGACGGTGTAGACCGAGGGCTCGTTTCCCGGGACGCCTCTTTTGGAGAAAGCAGAGCGAGGTGCATTTGAACCGCTTTCTGAAGAAGAAATGCTGATCGAGCTAAAAACCTTTGTAGAGAATCTGGAATGCGACTGTGCATTTATTACACATCATACTTCGGCGGCAAATCTCACCGGCCCGGATTTTCTAAAACGAAAGGATTAGATTGTAGCAGCATTGCAAAATACAATCGAGCATGGTGATATGGACAGGTTATCTTCTATACGCAGGAATAAACGAACGTTGTAAGGAAAAACTCCAAGTCGCTGGCGTGAATCTCCTCTGTTTTTTCAATATCCAATGCTCATGAGCTGAATATCCTGTCCGCCCAGGATGGTTTTTTCACGACTTTTGCACTGCGGGCAGATCCCTTTCTGTCTCATTACATTGTATAGGGAACTGCAGTTGGCGCAGAGCACCTCTCCAGGCACTGTCCGCAAATCAAGCCTGGCCGATCGCAGAAGCGGGTAATCTTCCGCGATCATCGGGAAGTAGCTTGTGAATACCTGCGGCAGCGCGCCGGAGAGCTCTCCGATGTCGATCCGGATCGAAAGGATCTCCGCTATGAGTGCCGTTCCAGGCTCTGAAACAAACAACTTTTTGCAGCTTTTGATTTTTGCGGCTTTTGAATAGATGCCAGATTTGAGAATGCCCTGATGAGATGCCGTCAGGGCCTGTTTTACCAGAAAAATATTTTTACCCGATTGGAATATTTCTGCCGGAATGGACGAGAACCGGGATACGGATCACAATTCACAAGTGACGCCGTATCCCGGTTGTACTATTTATTTGATCCTGCCGGGCAGCGATCCAAAGCGACAGGGGGCTTATTACTCAACTTTCGCACCTGAGAAAATCGCCAAATACCCCACAATATAACTGTTTCCGCGTAAATGGTAAATCATGAGTGCCTGGTTAAAATCAGAGCCGCTTCTCAGCGGCCCCATTTTCGACAGTTCTCTGGGAGTGCTTCTGACCATGGAAGCAGGCGTTCCATCGCTTCTGCTTCCTCATCAGCGGTGAGGACTTCCAATAGTTTCATCAATTCTGTCAGCAGATACTCTGTATAGTGGTAGATGTTCAGTTTGTTGGCCCTTGCGGTCTCGACCAGGCTGTAAAGGACTGCGCTTGCCCGGGCTCCCGATATGGTATCGATCATCATCCAGTTCTTCTTGTTATGTGCTGTAGAACATAACAAGAATTATGCTGTGAGTAGAATTATGTACTGTAGTGCCATGTAGCCCTTTGAATTCACTACACGACACTGTTTTATAGAACATAATTAATATATCTGCCCAATAATAACTGATATTATGTATCTATCAAATACTAGGAGGTAGATACATGAAACAGGAAACCATTAATCAATTCTATGAACATCTGAAGAATCAGAACCATGAAAATACTACAATTGCTGGTTATATTCGAACGATTTGCGATCTTGAGGAACCACCTAATACCACGGATCCGTTTATACTATTCGTTTATGTTGACCGAGCCATAAAGCTTAAAAGGCAGTCATTAAGTCATGCAAACTTTGTATACGCACAAGCTTCTCTCGGTTCTTTTTTCTTTATGAGAACCGGTATACGTATCAGAGATTTTCGTAAAAGGAGTATGGTAAAAGATCAGTATGATCCTTTAATGACACAATACGCAAGGTACTGTAGGGAGTTTCTACATCTTTCCGAACCTGTAACGCTAGCAGCGGTACGAGAAACCAAAAACTTTCTGAAAGCTGTAGTTCCTGACATACACGATATAGCGTGGGCAAACATTACTGCCAATGATGTTACCAATTATATTTCTAAAGAGCGCAATAACCTGTGTCCTGCGAGTATTGGAATTACTGTGACTGCACTAAGACGATTCTTTCGTTTTCTTCAGCACCACGATATCGTAATTCATACTTCTGTATTGAATCTGCCTTTATCTGTTCCGGTATGGAGTAAAGGGAGTAGTATTCCTGCCACATTGACAAAAGAAGAGCAATTGCGACTTCTAAACTATTCATTTCCTTGTACTCCAATAGGACTTAGAGATTATTCTATACTGCTCTGTTTCACAGAGCTTGGTCTAAGATGCAGTGAAGTCGCAAACCTACAAATCAGAGATATTGAATGGAATCGTGGAACTGTAATTGTTCGAAAAACAAAAACACATGTTGAACGCGAACTGCCCATGTCAGTCAAACTTGGAAAAGCACTGGAGGATTATGTGTTGCATGCTCGTCCCATATCTTTAGGAACTCCATTGTATTTCAAATCTGAAAGACGAATGTTGGAGCCAGCCTCTACAGACAATGTAAGAAGTGTAATTCGACGATTATACAGTAAAGTCGGTATTATTGGCTGGCATGTAGGAACTCATGCACTAAGAAGAACTGTAGGATCTCATTTATATAATGCAGGTAATGATCTAAAGACAGTTGCTGATCTGTTAGGGCATACATCTGTTTCAACAACAAAAGCATATGTACGAATTGATGTGGAATCCCTCCGTGAAGTAGCATCATCATGGCCTAGGAGGGAAGTGATATGAGTAATAAAATCACATCGCTGGTAACGGCTTACTTGGATTATAAACGTGGTCTTGGTTTTCAGATGACAGCTGAAGCTGTGTATTTGAATGCTTTTGCCAAATATACGCAAGACATAGGATACACCGGTGCATTAACACGCAAAATAGTTTTCAGATGGTGTGAAAGTGGTGACAATCCATCACTGGTAACGAAAGGGCGTCGATTTGAACCTTTAAAGGGACTGGCCGACTATGCGGGTGCCTTTGATTCAGATTCAGAATCTCTCCCTAAACTTCCTTATGGAAATCCTCATAAACGTGTACGTCCTCATATTTATACACTAGATGAAACCTGTAGGCTAATGGAACAGTGCAATTATCTTTATTCTCCAGATGGAATTCGCTCACTGACAATGCAGACTGCCATTGGACTTCTATGGGCGACAGGACTCAGGACTTCAGAACTTGTAAATCTAACAGTCTCAGATGTTGACTTTACAAACAACCTGCTTAACGTTTGTAGCAGTAAATTCAACAAGGACAGAATTGTTCCTTTATTACCAGAGGTTTCAAATCGGTTAAGATCCTACCGAAGTCAAGTTGAATCCATTTGCAATAAAGTCCGTCTTGGGAATGAATTTTTCATAACTACAGGTGGCAAGCCTTTTAAACGGAATGCATTTGAATACGCATTCCAAAGGATCCGTGACATTATTGATGTTAGTGATTCTGGATACCCACATGCTCGCCTTTATGACTTTCGGCATACCTTTGCTACCAGAACTATAAAGAACTGGCTCAAACAGGGAATAGATGTAAATACAAAGCTTTTCCTCTTATCTACATATATGGGACATATTCATCCAGAAGATACTTACTGGTACTTATCTTCAACACCGGAACTGATGAATTTAGCTTCTCAAAAATATGAGAGCATTTACGGAGGAGATGCCCATGAATAAGAATGATTCGTTTACTACTGTCCTGAAATTTGCTCCTCTTTTGGAAAAATATTTCCTGACATACCTGATTGCACAGAAAAAATCGTCTCCACGAACAGTTTCCACGTATCGAGACAGTTTCACTCTTTACCTTAGATTTATGACTTATGCATATGGCATAGCTCCTGACAAAATCGAGATGAATCATTTTTCAATAGACTATTTGTCAGCATTTGGAACATATCTGGAAACAATCCGAAACTGTAGTTCATCAACTATAAATCTCAGAATATCTGCTATAAAGTCATTCTTAAAATATGCTACAGTAGAGGCACCAGAATACTCGGGAATTATTCGTAAGTCCTTATCATTGCCCGCCAGAAAAACAGACAAACAGGTAATATCATTTATCACAAAACATGAGTACGAATCAATGCTTGAAGTATGCAATAACCCAGATGTATTATCGTTAAGGGATAAGATGATACTTATGATTCTGTACAACACAGGATGCCGTGTATCGGAATTGGTTCACTTATGTGTGTCTGATATATCTATTGAAACAGATGGAACATCGTCTATTCGATTTTTGGGAAAAGGTCGAAAAGAACGCATAACTCCAATATGGAAATCGACAGCTACATTTATCGACAATTATATCAAGCTACAAAATTTAAACCGTAACAACGGCCTCTTATTAAACAATCGCAATGGAAATTTAACACGATCAGGTGTCGGACAACGGATAACCATAATCACAGAAAAAGCTGCGAAACTATCCCCCTCTCTGAGCAAGAAAAATGTCACACCTCATACATTCCGTCATAGTGCTGCAATGAATTTACTGCAGGCTGGTGTAGATATATCTACAATCGCCATCTGGCTAGGACATGAAAGTATTGAAACGACTCATAAATATATGGTGGCTGACATTGAAATCAAACGTCTTGCTATGGAGAAACTTGATGAAACAACAAACAGTTCATTCAACTATAAACCGAGTAAGTCTATTCTTTCATTTCTAGCTTCTCTGTAATATAGTTATGTTCTGTAAAACAGTGCCGTGTAATGAATCCAAAAGCTTACATGGCACTACAGCACATAATTCTACTCACAGCATAATTACGTTTATGTGCTGTAGAACATAACAAGAAGAACTGGGAAATGATCGATACCGTCAATGGAGCCACCAGTTCTGCGATCATCTACAGCATAGCCGAAACAGCGAAGACAAACCAGCTGAAACCATATGAATATTTTGAATATCTGCTGACAGAGATACCAAAACATATGGATGATAAAAATAGCAATTTTCTGGAAGAGCTTCTGCCTTGGTCAGAAACACTTCCAGAAAATATACGAAAACCAAAGAAAACGGATGAAAAATAGCATGGCTGCAGAAGCAGCCTGATATTTTTCAAGGTACTCAGTTTTCACCGTTTACTTATTTTGCGCTTACTGTGAACCGTACTCTTGGAAAGATTCGTTCCTTCTGCAATTTCACTGATGTAAGGCTTACGATAGTGGCGTTGATAGAACTTCTCAGAATAATCCCTTATCAGATCCATTCGCTCCTGACTCTTGTGTCTCATGTGCCTGACCTCCTCCAATCTTCGTTATTTCGGAACGTTCCGTTCCGTTAAATGTATAATAACACGAATGTATGTTTGGTTCAATATAAAATAAGGCCGCCCGGATCAGCTGTCACATTTTTTGTGCAGCTAATCCAGACGGCGCATTTGCATCTTGACAAGATTCTATTATTTCAAGGCCTTTCTAAGATGTTTTCGATAAGCTTTCACAACATCTTTCGGACCTACTAATTTTATTTCTCCGGCATATGTACATACCCATCCGAAGAATGTTTTGCTTACATTGGCTGAAACTGTAGCTTGGAATCGATCTTCCGAGATACGCTCAACTTCAAAATCTTCACCAAACTTATCTACAATCTTTTTCATCAGATGATTCGGGCAGTCGAGCACAACCTGCTGCAACTCTCCATCGAACATCTTAAAAAATTTATTGGCATATTCCGGAACACTGAAACCTTCCGGCATCGGTGTGCATGCTTCATCCATAATTTGCGGTACACACATGCGATCAATACGGAAAGTAACCACTTTATTATGCTTCTCAGAATATCCGAGAAGATAATAACGATCATCATTCCATAACATTGCATACGGAGAGTTCTCATACCACTCTCCATTATTTGTACATACAAGCTCTTTATCAGCATTGTATTCCATATACTGGAATCGGATCTTCTTTCCGGATTCAATAGCCTCGTTGATCATATCTACCACATAGAGTAATTTAGAATTTTCTGTTTTGATTCTCTCTGATGTATAAACTCGAGCAACTAACTTCTCCGCGTCGTATTTGCTTGTCAGCTCACAAATCTTATCAATCAGATCCTGACTCTGTTTCACTCCAATAAATTGAGAAGAAGATACAGCATCGATAAGAAGCTTTAATTCCGGCTCATCAAACGGACGGTCACCATAATGATACAGCTTAGAATTGCTTGGACCTATATTGGCAAGGATTTCATAGCCTGCATCATTGAGAGCTTTTACATCATCTCTTATTGTGTTTCGATTACCGTTGAGCCCTTTTTGCTCAAGCATCGCTGTTATGTCAGCAACAGAAGCAACATGCTCATCATCTGTATTCTTTTGTAAATATTTTAAGAGCAGTAGAAGTCTACTTCGATTGTTATCTGCCATAATAAAACCTCATTTATCACTTTTCTCTACGCAACAGTAATTACTAAATGCTGATTTCTCTATATAGTTCAAAAAACAAGTACTATGCCGCATCCAAACATAATTACTTACTGCCTATTACTTCTAACCCTTTTACTCTTCCTGCACGAGAAATATATGATGCTGCTGATGCCAATACTTCTTGTACCTTTATGTTCATATTAGTTGATTTACTTAAGCCCGGTTGAACAATTACAATATAGCCAGCTAATTGTTTTGTGGCACTTCTTAATTCTTTAAGCAAAGCTTTTGAATCGCCTCTAATAGGAACACAATGTGAAGATTGTTGTCTACTACGTATCTTATCAATCAATTTCGCTGTTGAGGATAACCAAATAATAGATTTTACAGCTTGTCCTGCAACTTCATAAACATCATTCATACTATTATTATAACCAGCTGCAGACTTTTTCTTAACATGATACAGTTTAACAATCCATTGGTTTGTTTCTTCTTGAATCGTGATATAATCTGCCATCTCACCCGTTCCATGATCGTATAATACATATTTATTCTTAGGATCAGACAAAAGAATTTCTCGTAAAGTATCTTGTATCGATTTTTTCCCCTTTGCTATTTTTGTTCCTTTCTTAATAAATTCCACTTTTACATCTGTATTATATTCATCCCAATCAACACCTATAATTTGATTTTTATCATATGATAGAGTTTCATCAGATGGACCCTTATAAATCTCAAATCCTTCAATAATAGTATCATCAAATGTCTTTATTCGCAGAGGATGATTGGTTAAATATGAGGCTAAGTCTTCTTCATTCATTCCTCTAGAAACATAAAAATTCTCTGTGTCAGAACTATAATATCCTTTCGTATCGCATGAAAAAATTTGTTCCACATCATCTGCACAAATACGTACTTTTATTGTCTGTTGGTCAGAACTTATTTCATGAATACTTAATTCACAATCACATAAACACCAAGAGTAACCATTTTTATTTTTTGAACGCACTACAGGAGAAACGGAATACACAGAATCTGGATAATCTGCAAAAAAAATATTTTTTGGATATTTTACAAGACTTTCAGCCTGTGGAAGTAGATCAAAATTAGTATTCGTTTTCACACTAATAGTTGTATTTGATATTTTTCTTCCAACATTATCAACCCATTCAATGTAATCATGAAGGTTGAGATAAGAACTGCTCCATACTTTTGATGCGCTGCTATATCCAATCGTGATGTCTTCTCCACCCTGATTTGATTTTGCCTTACAGAACACATGTCCTGGAGAAAACATTCTTCCTGTATTTGGATCAATAGAATTACTGACATCCGATCCCGCTAATATCCTATAAGCCTCTCCTGTCTCATTGAAACGATTTACCATTCCTGAATTAAAAATCTCAAAATTCGACATTTCACCTAGAACTCGGTTCATTTCTGACTTAGAGATTTTTTCATATTCACTGCAAAACCGACTAACAATCGAATCATAGAGAACTTCTGTATGAACAGGAGAGTATATATGGACCAGCCCTAACCTACTTTGATAATGTACAACATATAATGAATATTCTTTGTTTATTTTATATGATCCATTCATCCATATAGGAGAAGTAAACTCAATTCCAATACCAACTATTGTGTTATCATCCGAATTGCGAAAAATTCTATTTGCCACACAACATTCATTTGGAAAGTCTGCAGCAATATCAAAATCCTTCACACGATAAATTCTATCGTGACAGTTGATAGTAAGAGCTTGAATTGGGACCTCATCATCGTCTAGTTCAGATTGTCCTTCATAAGTATTATAATATTCTCGATCTTCTTGTTCTTTCTGATTTTTCCCCTCGCTCATATCAATAAGCATCTGTTGCCAAATTGCATCATTAGAATATAGACGATTATTCTCAATCTCTAATTCATCGTCATTAGCTGCTATAAATTTTGCAGAACCAATATTTGAAGCATTTGTTCTTGCAAAACGACCGATAAACTGTAATGTACTTGCCAGTGACTTATGTGGTGAATGAATTGCAGCTATTTTTAAATTCGGAAAATCAAATCCCTCACCAAGCATATCAACGCATATTATTCCATCCAATGTTCCAGCCTTTAATTCTATAAGACATTTTTTGATTTTCCTTCCGCTCATAGAACTATCAATACGTTTTAACTTAAGAGAAGTATTTTCACTATACAATTGTTCTAGATACTGTGCATTTGCCTTTGTATCTGTCCTAACCATAAGATAATGTATAAGATTTTCTGCCCTATCTGACTGCAGTACTTCTTCTGCCTTTTGAGCAATAAGTATATCTTTATTATCTTGGTCATCTAGAACCGGAATATATTGAATCTCACCGAAGATACCATCACTATACGCTTTAGACAAAGGGTAATTATATATGATATCGCCCTTTATCTCTTTCTTGTCTAATCGAAATGGTGTTGCTGTAAATAGAACATGTTTCGCCTTGCTAAGGTTTATCAGAATTTGTTCCCATGTTTTTGCAGGTGTATGATGCGCCTCATCAACTTCAACTAGGTCTATATGCTCTTTTGCCCATTCACTTTCACTCAAACTTAATGCACATGCAGGGGTAGCAACAATGACATCCGCATTTTCATAAAGTGGAATGTCTTCTTGTTTATATTTATGAATCATTTCGAAAACCTGTGGTTTCTCCATCGAATCCTTGAATACTGTCATTTTACACAATGTAGACAACGAAGTAAAATCATCGGCAATTTGTCCACGTACCATCGCACTTGGAGTGACAACCAATATCTGTTTCTTCAATAACAAGTAAGGAGCCAGCATCAATACAGCTGTTTTACCTGATCCGGTTGGCATAACCAAAATTGCAGCACGCCTATCGTTTAAAGTAAAATACGAGCCTATTGAATAAATCGCCCCTAACTGTGCATTTCTAAATCCAGGAGAATCTTCACTATCAATAGGATATGTAATATTATTGTAGTTCTTTGAAAAATAACAACCCACTAATTTTATCACCTGCATTTCTTAACAATTATATTTAACCATATTTGCAAATTAATATTTTCTCTAACATCATTGGTTTCCCAGATCTCTTCAATCTGAATTCCATCTTTATCGGAAAAATATCGAATTATATTATTTTCATCCATGTCACAAAATAATCTACCTGAATGATCATCAAATCGTGTCCCTTTACCGTACTTCCAAGAAGCATACAACACACCTCCCTGTTTTAATGCAGCAATAACCTTCTTTATTACCGACACTAGTTCATCTTCCGGAACATGAAGAAGAGAAGCACAAGCCCATATTCCATCAAAACAATCCTGATAGTCCATTTCTTGAAAGGTCAGTTTTCTAACTTCTTGGCCTGTCAACATTGAAGCATACTCACACATGATTCCAGAAGCATCGAATGCAGTTACAGTATAGCCTTTTTCAATAAAATGCTTACTATCCCGGCCGCTGCCACATCCGGCATCCAATACAGAAGCACCTTCAGGCAGGTACTTTTCAAATCGATCATATAATTTCTGCATATCCAAGTGTGCTGTACTTTCGGCATACTGCTCATCATAAAATGCAATTGTTGTTTCTAGTTCTTGTCTCATAGTTACCTCATATAACCAACTGCTCTGGTAATTTCCATAGTCCGTATCCCTGCAAATAAGCAGAGTCATACAATGGTTTCATGTTATGCTCCAGGATATTTATGAACTGTTCCCTCGAATTCCCCTCAATGTATAATCTTTCAGTTGCCCAAATAGCATTCAGATTGTCTCTACGGCACTTTTCAAAGCGTGTTCGCACTTCTCCATGAGAAAAAATAACTTTGTACAATCTATACTGGCTCTCAGCCATTCTCCGAAAATACTCCCCCCAATCAGGAAGTTTATTATTCTTGCTTGAATTCAGCCTCCTTTCCATCGGAATCAAATTCCATAACTCGTCATTTGCTACATAAGACCACGGAACAAAGTGATCCAAATCAAAGTGCTGAATATCTAATTCTCTACCAGAGTAAATATCATGTACAGATAGATTCCCATAATTGACTGCTGACTTCCACAAATCACGTGCATTACTTAACTTGCGGGTTATCTCATTTTCCGGAGATAGTTTGTAAATAATACCTGGCACTCCCGGATTACGATCCTGTAAAAAACGAATTTTTTTTAACTGAATCCAGCTTGTAATTACTGGATAATTATCGTAAATAAGTTGTTTCCAGTATTCGTTCACATGTACCTTTTTCTGTAGGCCTTTTCCGTCAATAATAGTATACAAAAGCGGTGTCTTTTTATTGATTATTTCAAAATAGGCTATTATACGCTTTTGAGAATCCCAAACATGATCGCTGCCACTTACTTCATCCAAGAAAGACGATAGTAAACGATATGGAACATATATAGTCAGACTATTCTTATCTACTCGAAGCTCTGAATCATTACGCACAATTGCTTCCATGACATCATTTTTTGAGGCTGGTTGCTTTAATAAAGGATCTTTTTCCACGATCCCGATAGCATGCTCAAGAAAGTTTTCAGACTTTCCCTTTATTGTCGGTCCAAGATGTAAATGGTAACGTGTAACTGAATGCCATGCTTCCCAAATCATCTCGTTAATAATCTGATCAAATGTTAAATCCTCTTCAGTGATTGTAATCAAATTCACAATTGCTTCTAACCAATAGAATTTGTAACACTGTGATGGATCATTCAGCATTCTGGCGAATTTATCTGTATCTAAATTATTTTTATAAATCAAGTCCGAATGAAGTTCTAGCTCCATACATTTCACCCCATTACTGAGCTAACATTTTTGCTATCTCTATCAGCTTCATAAAATCTGTTTTCAGCAAGTTTATATCTGTATCTGGTCCCCAACTGATACGAACAGAGTTTTCAATTCTTTCTGGTGATAAACCCATTGCTGTTAATACATAGCTTGGCGAATAATTCTTCGACGTACACGCAGACCCATTAGAAATACCACAGTAATTCTTAGTAGAAATCATTAATGCTTCTGAAGATACCCCTTCTAAACAAACATTTAATGTATTAGAAACGCAGTATTCCGGATCCCCATTAAACGAATATTTAATTCCAGATTCATCTAATAGGCCAATAATACATTCTCTTACCGCCTGTGTTTTCGTACAATTATCAGCATAAGTATTTTCCGCTAATTCACAGGCTTTTCCACAACCTGCTACCAGTGCAACTGGAATTGTTCCTGGACGTATTCCACGTTCCTGTTGACCACCATACATAATCGCTTTTACCGGAGGAAGTTTGTATCTCTTTTTGCGTAACACTAAAACACCTACCCCTTGCGGCCCTCTAAGCTTATGGGCACTAAAGGAAAGCATATCATATGGTGTATTTCTCAATTCATCTACAAGTTTTCCACAACTTTGTGTTGCGTCGATATGGAACAAGACATTCTTCTCACGTAATGAATGTCCAATCTTTTCTATTGGTTGAATGATGCCAGTTTCATTATTTACATGCATTAAGCTCACGAGAAGAGTATTCTCCGTGACTTTGCTCAAAATTTTATCCGGATCAAGCTGACCGGATTGCTCTGGATCAACAATATCGATTTCAAATCCTTTTGCAGCCATTGCTTTCACTGTTTCCAAAACAGCTTTATGTTCAATGGATGAAGTAATAATATGTTTCTTGCCACTCTGCATTGCATATGCTTCTAATCCTTGAATAGCAATATTATTACTTTCTGTCGCTCCGCTAGTAAAGAAAACCTCTCCAGTTGAGATACCTAACAGAGAAGCAACTTGTTTCCTTGCGTTTTCTACAATCCCTCTTGCCTGATCACCATAATCATGAGTTCTGCTGTCTGCATTTCCAATATGATTTCTATATACATCAATCATTGTATCTAATACGGCTTCATCGATAGGCGCTGAAGCATTGTAATCCAAATAAATGCCCATTTTACTTATTCACCGCCAATTTCAATAAATCATCTATATTTTTTATAAATCCAGTTCCGCAAAGATGTGCAATGCCTCGTTCTAAATTCAGATGAAAATACTTGATAATTGTATCATTATCTGTTGGAAGGCCCATTTTTAGGCACCAAGCTTTTGTTAATGCCTCATATATTTCATAGTATTCTCCACCAAACGTATACCAAGACATTTCCAGATTACTATCTGCAACTATTGGAATATCTGTAGGAATTGTATTCTCTGAGAATGAGTATGATAATGCCCATCGGCAGAGTATATTCCAATTCTTAATTCCAGTTTTTGCCTTTAATCTGGAAAGTTGATCCTTTGCTTGCTGAGATACACGTACTTGTTTGATTATCATTTATCCTGAAAATATCCTTTCAAAATCGTAGTACTCTTTGTTTCTTCACTATAACTTAACGTAAATTCATCACCAACTGATTCCTTCATCATGTTGTAATAAGTATGATCTATTTCAGAATCTGTTGAGAGAATGATTGTCTGCTCACTTGCCTGAGGGAAATAGGTAGTAACAAGGGAAGTTCTATGCATAGAATCTAATCTAGACAGTGGAGTATCAATTATAACCGGCAATTTTTTCTTAGAACAAATTGCTAACGCCCAAAGTATTGCGATAACCATTAACTGTTTCTCACCAGCAGATAATGAATCTTTTGAAACGTTCTTACCTAAATCATCTAAATATGCAATATCCAGACTTCTTGGATCCATTACAATTTTCTGAATTAAATTCTTCTTATTGGCAAGTTTTTTATAACAAGCAGTAATCGTATCTGCAAGAACACCTGCCTTTCTTTTCTGAAGTTCTACAGTAAATTCCTCAGCAATATGTAATGCAATATTTGAATATCTCATCATTCGATCGGAATCATCAAGAAGTTCCTCGTTAGCCAAATAAGCTTCCACTGCTTTGGAAAATTCAGATGATGCTGCCATAAGCGCACCGTTAATAGTTGTTCGTTCTTGTTGCTTGGAAGTTAACTCTACATTTAATTGAACTAATTCCAATTCCTGTTCACGAATATCTGTAAACAATTCATTTAGCACCTTTTCATTAATATCCAGGGATAAGTAACTTTCCACCTCATCTAAATTCTTCTGCAAGGCTCCTTTTCTTTCAAGCAATTGTTTAGTAGAGGAAGTAACTTGTGTTAAAATCTCCTCAATCAAACTGTTTAACTGAAAGAGTGCATGATCAGATACTCCATATAATGGCTCGGTTGCTGCTGCTTCTGACATTTCCTTTACAAAATTTACAAATGCTTTATTATGTGGATAACTCTCGGTATGCTGAACCGAATACTCTTGGAGCAAAATCTCAATCTGCCCCATTGCTTGTTGCATTATAAGATCGTTATGTTCATCTTCAGCTTGCAATTTAATATCAAGTATTAGGTCTTTAACTAATACTAATGGAAGTGCATCTGCAGAAGCATCAATCAGCAAGGCTTGATTCTGGTCAATTTCAGCTAATAAATCAGATCGTTTTTGCATCAATGCTTTTCTTTGTTCAATCACATCTCCGCCTTTTAATTCATATTGATGATGAAGCTCCTCAATTTCATTTTGCTTTTTAGCAACATCCTGAGTAATTTTTTCGATATCTTTATCTGTCTTTTGCAAGGCAATTTCTAGTTCTTCTTTTTTCTGCCTAAGTTCCTCTAAATCCATCCCTGCCCGTCCATGAGTTGTCTTCTTTGATGATTTTCTAAGTACACGACCTAAATCATTCTTTAAAACATCCAACACACTAATGCCAAGCATTGAACGTATAGATTCTTTCATTTGAACATTGGTATCATCTACAGCAAGTTCAGCTATTTTTTCGCCATCAAAGAAGTAAAAACTTGACAGTGCGCTTGGAAGAATATTTTCAATGAACATTGCCCAGTTTTTAGTAAGGAATTCACTGTATTGACCATTTTCCTTAACAGTAATAGTTTCTGCAGTTCTTCTGCTCAACGAGTCCCATTTTCTGTTAATTACGTATTCTCTACCAGTGCTTTCACTCATAACAAATTCAAGTTCAACAGAAGCTTGCTGACTCCAACTACTTTTATTAATGTATGAACGCAGGTATTTACCGTAAGTCGAATAATTACTTTCTTTGTATGCAATAGAGTTTGAACCATATAAAGCTAAAAGTATCGCCTCAAGAAAAGTGGTTTTTCCTCGACCATTCATACCTCCGACTAATACAATCGGCTTATCACTTGTAAATTCAAATGAATTTTGACCGGCATAAACACCGAATTCATTCAATGTAAGTCTTTTAATTATCATTCTTCCACATCCTCGACTTCTGAGTCTTCCTCAGATATATAATCCAGGAATTTTTCATTATACTTTCCACCCATTTGTTTTTTTCGATTCATACGATCTGAATAGTATGCTGTTGCATCTTCTTCATTCATGTAAAAAGTACGTCCAATTGCCTTCTCAATATCGTTAAGAATCCCCTTTCTTGCATTTAATCCCTGCGCACGATTCTCTATATCTACCAGATTATACATCATCTCAAATGCAAGTTCTTCTTCTCCATATAGTCTACTGCAAACAGATTGCAATATTTTCCATTCTTCTGAACCGAAATTATCAAAACAAATCCAATCTGGATCATCAAATTCCATTCCAGTAACCTCTTTGTAAATAGTTGGTACTGAATCACAGAATTCATGTTTCTCCTGAACCCAAATACGGCGTATAGCTCGCAGTTCTTCAATTCGAATAAGTTTCAATGTGCTAAATTCTTCTGGTCCATTCAGATTGATATCCTGCTGAATTTCTAAAAGTTCTTTAAGCCATGCTTCGCGAACCTCTTTCTTATATGGTCCATGAAACAATTTGCCGTAATTACCTTGTAAATTTCCATGCATTCTTCGAAAACTTCTACGTTCACGATCACCTTCAGGATTTCCAAATTTATTTCTAAACTCTAATAATGGAGTCATCCATTCTTTTTCTTCATCATTAGCGATCATGGCCTCCATTGATTTATCGTTTTCTACCATTGTACAAACCCAACAACCAAAACGACTTTTGCCACATGATGGCATACTTTTATCAACCATCAATGGGCATTCATTATCAGCTGTAGCTCCACGATACATGGTCATTAAATCCATATTAGAGTAACCCCAAGGATTTTTATACTGCATTAGAAATACCCAAACATCATCATTTGACCAGGTTTCCAAAGGAGAAAAAACTAATTCATTGGCAAGTGTAGGATTTGGACTCAATAACTCTCGAACACGCTTTTTTTCGAGATTTGTCATCGTTCTATTTCTACGAGAACTTTCTTGCTTTCTAGTTCCTAATACAAGAATAATTTCTCCATGTTCTGCTATTTTATTTTTTATGAAATTATTGACAGGTTTGATTTTTAAACGATCCGTGCACCAACGATATTTCATTCTTGGAAAAGGATATCCTCTTCCAATCAGATTCACCCAAAATGTATCATTAAAGTCTGGAATCAATTTTTCAGGAATGAATGGAACCTGTTTTTCCTTTGCCATTTCTCTCATAGCATCTAATGATTTTTCAACCCATTTTGAGACGACCGGAGATTCAACTAATGTATCCGTATTCATGATATGTATTGTTTTTTTTCTTAACTCAACCGGAAGTCGTTCAATCGCCATCCAGACTAGCTGAACAGCTGCAGTACTATCTTTACCTCCTGAATAACCAATCATCCAAGGAATATCATCCGATAAGTATAGATTTTGAACTGTGGTAATCAGACCGTCTATATATTCTTTTGTAATTGTACCCATATACTTAATTCCTATTCTGATAATGTCTTTTTCAGCGTTTTTTCAGCTGATTCTTCGTCCGAAGATAACGGAAGATTCAGATTATTTTTAAGGATATTAGCAATTAACATTGCTGCCTTTTTATTTGTAATGATTCTTCCATTTTGATTAATTGCACGCATTAGCCATTGATTAGAACTTCTGTGCCAATCAACCTTCTCAAGCTCCTTTAAACAGCTATCCAAGTCAATTTCTGGATGCATAAACAAATAATGTCCAATCCTTCCCAGTGCTTGTATTACAATACTTTGTGTAGCAATATAGTTTTCTCGTAAATCTACCTTTGTTATCTCTTTATTTTCTAATTCCTTCCATTGCGACATATGAAGGCAAACACATGACCAAAAGCGGTATAAGAAGGCATCAGCCGAATCCAATGAACGACGTCCAATAATAGCCTTGTTGGCAGTATAAAATGTATTCAGTGTAAAAAGGCTTGAAGAGTATTTACCTAGAATATCTTTTTCCTTATCTGTATATGTATTTAAAAATGGGATCTTCCCTATTACTTCTCGTGTAATTACCGCCATTCCATCTCTAGAATCGTATAATTCAGAAATGGAGTTTGATGTCTTTACAGCATTTTTATTTAAATCTGTAAAAATTTGCTGACTTTGAGCCAGCCCTTTATCAGCAAAGAATACAATAGAAATTGTTTCATCTCCTAAAGATGGATCTTCCTGAAGAGCTTCCAGTATTGCTGATTTTCTATGCTGTCCATCATTAATTAAAAATTTTGCATCCATACTTATTTCCAAAACACCAACGTCTGGTACCTCAGTGAACGAACAAAATTTAAAATCTCCATCTATTGAAGCTGCTAGAGCGGAAAAAACGTAAGATTCTCTGTTATCTAAAATGTACTTACTAATTACAGGAATTCGGGCCTCATTAAGTTTTCGCTGAGCCCTATACTCTGGCAGTACATATTCATCATCTAATTGGAATAACCTAGACAGCATTTTTAGCGGCACCATTGCTATATAGTATTCCTTTTTTGCTTGTTTTCCCCTCACAACAGGGAATTTATATACAAAATCCATTTTCTCTCCTAAAACATCAAACGAGATATACTTAAGTATCTACTTAAGTATATCTCGCAGACTAAAACATGTCAATATTCTTGTGCTATTATCAGAATCTGTCCTTCTTCAAAAACACATTAATTTTTAAAGTTTATAACAAATTTATTCTCTAAGTGCTCTTCCTTAATCCAGCGTATAATATTATCCGTAACATCACTCACTTTAGCTTTTCTATTTGTTACAGAAACAATAAAGGATCTTATTTCATCACTCAGATTCAGGCTTTCCTCTAATTGATCAACATCATCTATACTTTTCTTCAGAAGAGTTAATCTTGAATTAACGCCATCATCAGACAACGATAACCCATTCCAGTCACTTCCATTGGCTATATTGATTCTGATTTTTGATACGCTTTCCGAATCTGATGCCAAATTCCCCAATGTATTGATCTTCGAAATACTTCCGGCCGTCTTCTTCTGATGGTATGATTTCCATTCCTTCGTAAGATTCGCATTTACCTTTTTGTTTATATGCTGACGTGCACCGTTCAAAGAATCGGCATCTACTACACCGGACGATATCACATTTCTCAACTGTGTTATGCCTTCTTCTAGGTTTGTGACTGTCTCGCTAGTGATTGAATAATCCATTAACTGAGTGGCCTTTTGTAATTTACTCATAGAAGATGAAAAATCCATAACTATAGTCGAATAGTCCGAATCATTTTTTGCCTTCTTCTCAGCATCTAAAGCCGCATTTTCAACTATATCTAACTGCTTCATCTTTTTAATAGACTTGCTTAAGCTATCCGACAACATGATTTTTCTTCACCTCCTCGATAACCAGCTGACATTCATCAAGCATTTTAGTCTCGTCAAGGTACTTGGTTTCATACGCTTCGCCAGATCCCACTCCCTTATGTTTCATTCTTGTCTCAACCTCACTATTTGCCTTTTCCATATCATTTGCTACAAGTTTCAACAAATCAACGAACGGTTTCAATGTCTGCATTGGATCACGGCTTAACCTAATTAAAGCCTCGATAGAATCTTCTATTTCTGCTATTTGCATTGCATTCTTTATTGAACTCAATATTGATGTCGAATTCTTTTTACAGTTATTAATCCAAGTTGAATCATAATGTACCGCAATGCTGACATGACTCTTTTGAGCCTGTTGATAGAAGCTTCCCACTTTTTTGATGATGTCTTCTATATCGCTGGAATCTTCAAGTTCTTCCAGATCAATATACTTTTTCAACACTTCTATTTGTAAAGAAAGCGCAGCTTTCTCATCTCCAACAACGATATCTACTCGATCCAAAACTTTCTTTAAATATTCGCTGAAAATTCGTCTTTTCTTTACCGGATCATTGAGCTGTAAATCAGACTCTTCAAATCGAAGACCTGTTTTGATGGTTTTTCGAACAGCCTTATTAAACGCAATATGATCGAATTCATAATTAGTGGATGTCAAGGCAGTTCCTTGTGGCAGATTATAATACTGTAATACGCAATTACGTGCATCTTTTCCATCCGCCCCATTCGTCATCTTCATCAGGTCATTCCAGTTTTTTGTATGCCCGTTGTTTGTTTGAACCGAAGGGTTTTTATGCAAAAGCATGTCTGGTGTGAAATTCTGCGGATTCTGATAATTCTTACAGTATCCATTCAAAATCAACCTCAGGAACTCCGCTGCTGTTGCATATGTAAAATAATCAGCCTGAGTATCATCATAATGCATAATTGCATTTACTATGAGCGGCTTTATGCTATCACTCCATTTTTGAACTCGATAAAGATAGTCTGTAGAGCCTTTAAAATTCCATGACTTTTTACCCACTTCACTCCATCGCACAAAGGCTTCAATGATTTTTCTTGATTCTATAGAGGCTGGCAGAGTAACAACGGCATCACTTTTCATGGTCTGACGTTCAAATGCAACTAGGTATTTATTTCCAGTATCACGGATTTTTAGCATTGCATCAATAGATATTCCCTCGGAAAGCCAATCAATAGTGTTATACAGATAATCATTTATATTCTTTCTCGCATCATTTAAGGCTCGAACCTTCTTTGTGGTAGCTCCTATGCTAAGCTTGTAATCCTTATTTTCGATCCAGCGATCCACCTCTGCCAATGTAATAAGCACTTGTTCGTTTTCTTTTTCAATTGGCTCATCCACTTTAGATGGATGCGTTGTACCACCTCCTGATGTATCAGTCTCTACACCTGGCTCATCATGAACTGATACCTCGTTACCATCAATAATTGGTAAGCCTAATTCTTCATATACATCTGAAGGAATTCCTGCAATATGCTTTATTCCGTTCTTTTCATAAGTTTGTAACTTACCATTACCCCAGATATACATGAAATGAGACAACCTAATTTTAGTTGCATCATTTAAAGAATTGTTATTATAAATCGCATTCTGTAACTCTGGATTCGCTGCATGAAACGATGGCCGTTTTACTGGGAACTCATCCAAATGATCTAACGCATCTTTTATATATGGCTCGATAATCTCTCTCATCAATGCACGCGGATTACGTTTGGCAATATCTTGTTTTTCATACAAGAAAAGAATAGCGTTCTTCGTAAATGGGAATAGATTAATACTTTTTCCCTCAAGCTTATACTCTCCCCAGCCTTTTCCATTTGTAACTGTATGAACTGGATAAGAATCCATGCTTGCCTTACCTACTTCAACCCATTTCTGTATAACGTCAGATTCAAGAGAAATAGTGTTCAAATATTTTGCAAAAAATTCAATTAGTCCATTCTGATTTCCGGAAAACAGATCATCTGGAACATATACAAAGTTATGAATTCTTCCCTTAGTATTTGTCTTAAACTTCTCACGGTAATAACCATCCGTAGAACCAACGATTGCATTTATTCTGCACATGTTCTTGTCTGGGTATTCGATCTTATCTGTTAGCAAAGCATCAAGAAGCGAGTCATCTACACCGGATGCAGCGGTTATATCTTCTATAAGGATCGTTAGGATCTTTCCCTGTTTAAACAATTCCTGACGAATCTCTTCTATTACATTCGCCAAATCACCCGGCTCCAGACCAGCACATCTCTGAATTACTTTCTCAACAAATAAGTTCACATATGCTTTAATTGAATTAATAAACGGAACATCATCTATCATATTCTTTGCAATTTTACGCGCTTTCTCATCTGCACTTGCTAAGATTTGATAATAGAGTTCTGTGTCAATCTGAAAATCCTCTTGATGGAACTCAGGAATAGAATCATTTATTTCATTTGACTTATTCTCAGCAAACCTTGCATATATACGGTCAATAGGACCGTCATCTTCCATTAATTTTTCTTTGAATAATGAATTTTGGAGTAATGCGATTAAATGCTTACGATTAACATTACTTATTTTTCTTTCTCCATTCTCATCACCAGCTTTTCCATTATCATTAGTGATTTGAATAATAAACTGATAATAAATGGTTTCTTTAAGTTCGTTTTCTGGAACAGTTGTTGTTGCGGAAACAAGCTTTTTGTAAAGTTCTTTATTCGGAAGATTTTTTACCTCTGGTAACTCGATTAATTGTTTGATGGTACCTTTTAAAGTATTATCCGCTCTTCGAATAGGGAGTACGATTTCATTATCTGATTTTCTAATCTCCAAAACCGTATTTATCCATCTGATCAAATGTGATTTACCTGCACCACTATCTCCGATAACAAGAACAAACTGGTCTTCTTCCCTTTCCGTCATAAACTGATCATATACTTCCTCTTCAGTTTTTGGATACTTTTTGTCCTGTTCCGGAACCTCAGCATGATCTGTTAAATGCTCTGTAATATAAAGCTTTTTCATCGGAACATGTGTCGCAAGGAAATCGCCTTGAGAGTTATGCATAACATCCGGACGAATAACATCCATATACCTTTTTCTGGCTACTTCTTTATTCACGTTTTACCCCCTTATACACAATCGATGAAACTGGTTGATTAAAAAGTTCTTTAGATGGATACAAAATCCACTTCATGTCTTGGTCGCTACCAAACTTAAGAACAATTTCCCCATTATCATGAAGTGCCCGCAATGCACTGGACATTGCTATATTAAAATTCCTATCTCCCGTTTTTTCAGATAGAATGACCTTACCATATTGCATAAATTTTGACATAAAAACATTGATTGGATACTCAGTTTTCTTTTCCAAATTCAGTAGACTTATTACGTTTTTACAGTAAACATACGCATTAGGTAAAAACGTGAATCCGTTCATGCAGCCAAATCCTAAAAATTGGGACCAAAAACGCCATCCTCGAATCATTGGAGCCTTTATCGTTTCTCCTGTACGTTCTGACAAAAGATTTAACATATTTGAATCTGAAATTGCTCCATATTCGTAAACTCTTTCATTTAAATTCACGATAATATTTGAGCATTTCCAAAATTGGCTTTCTTCAAATTCTGGTAATACAGTAATTACATGTTTTCTAAATTCATCTATATTTTTTAACTGCTTATTAGAATCAACCAAAGAGATTATTCCATCTTTATTTTCTACTAGTTTCAGCTCAGTGGCAGTCTTAAATATCGCAAAAAAGTAGGAAGTTCCCTCATATATTTCAGGCGGCTCCATCAAGGCCTGAAGTTCATTTCGTGGAATACTCTTCTTATTTTCCACTATCTTATATAAGGCAAAAACTCTAGCTGGAATTGCCTCTGTAACCATGTTACCTACAAACATAACATTCCTCCTCTATCTAATCACTTTTCCGTCAATATCTAACGAAATCGTCTTATCAGAAGTATTTGAAATACAAAAATCCTTTTTCGATATATGGATTACCGTATTTCCCTTTTTTATGCACTTTCTAACCTGTTGATATTCTTCCCTTGCCACAACAGGATCATCACTATAAACAGCCATAACAACTCCTGAAATATAATACCCATTATCATATTTTAGAAGTGTTTTTAATTCCTGATAATTGACATATATTAATTTAGGATGGCTGTCTTCATCATATAAGATGCTATCATTCGTCACCACTACATTAGGCTGATATTGCTTTATTATTTCTGTTGAATCCTGTTGTGAAATAATCAATGCCTCTCGAGTATGCGAAAAAAACTCTTTAGCACTCGGTGTCAGCGTTTTTCTTGGACCATCTACACCAACCAGTAAAGGAAAACGATTTATTTCATCACGGACAACATTAATATGTTGCCCACATCCAGGACAGTATTCTGAAACCAATGGATATGTCTCATAAAACATAGAAGACCAACATAATTGTGCTTCCTTTTCTATTGCATTTCTCATAAGAGAAAATGAAGATAATGATTTAGCAACCTCTTTTTCTCGAACCGCTTCAAATAACGTTTTTGTCTCTTCCGTATTTGAAGTGATCAAATCATTTACTATTTTCACTGTAAATATATATCGATTATCATCGTCCAGTTCGATTGCCGATATCCGAATCAAGTCATATCTATTAAGCAGTAATAATACATTGATATTCCACTTCTCGTCAGTATCATTTCCTTCTTCAAAATAATTAATCCGGCTATAGTTTGGCTTAGTCGAAGCAAAAATTGATATTTCTCCTCCACTCCACATGTTAGCTGGATTCTTATACATGCTCCACCAACGTCCCCATAGTTTTTCAGTAGTTAGCACTTTACTTACATGTTTATATGCCTTGTTAACATCATCCAGCTCAATGCACATAATACTTAAACACTGAAGTCCATCTCTTCCACCTCTACCAAGCTCCTGGTAATATGAGTCTGGACCATCTGGAACATATAGATGTAATACGGTTCTCACATCTGGTTTATCAACACCAACTCCAAATGCAGAGGTCGCGATCATAATCTCATATTGATTATCTGACCACTCATTAATTAATACTACTCTCTCATCTGATTTTGTATCGCCGGTAAATGTTTTTATATTAGAATATCCATATCTCTCAAAAAAAGTTTTCCATTGTTCCGCTTCATATGGAGAATTTACATACAAGATTAAAGGTTTCGGCATAATATTGATTAGATTTAGAACTTTTGCTCGCTTCTCTTTATATGACTTTGCTTTAACCATTATAAATCTTGGTTCTTTGCGCAACGCATCACATCGGATTTCCAACCACTTTCCAGGCTCTGAAAACATTTTTTTCAGAGTTATAACTGTATCATCCTTGAATGTTGCAGACAGCAAAAACGTCCTAATGTCAGGATTTACTTTGAGCAGATCTCTTCTCCAAGGCCCCAAACATTGATAATCAACTCTAAAAAAGTCACCCCATGCTACAACAATATGCGCCTCGTCAATAATGATATTTTTAATATACCTTAAAGAATTTGCATAGCTTATCAATTCTTTAAAGCGTTCATTTTTTATCAATGCTTCCGGCGATATAAATAATAATTTAGCGGTTTGGTTCTTGATCGCATTTGATATTTTTTCAATATTCTTAGAACCGCTGTAGTAACAAAAGATTTCTCCATCCTGAGATATTCTGATATTTTTCTTAGCAACTCGCTCTTGATCAATAGCCAACGATACAGTTGGAACAACCACTATTGACAAGCCTGTTTTTTCATAGCTTATTGCCTGAGTCACTAAACTCTTTCCACCACCAGTCGGCATAGACACTAATGTCGTGTAAGTTTCTGGTGTATTCAATGCCCCATATACGCACAACTTTTGTTCAATAGATTTAAATTCCTTAAATCCAGTCAACTCACGAAGATATTTATTGGTAGCCAAACAATATGGAGAGTTGTTTGCCGGAATTTCCGTACTGCTATTGATAAATGCCTTTTCTACGAATTCTTTATGTTCTATGTATTCCGGAATCTCATAGGTTGTATAATACTTATGTGATGAAGGATTGAAATAGATTCCGTAGTGATTATCATCTAGCAAACCATATTCTTCAATTCTCAATTCTGTTTGGTATGAAAGCATGAAATTTCTCAGCGAACTAATATAATCGGATTTTCCTGCTGTTCCCTCTCTATACTTTTTATATGTATTAAGCAAACGAATAGCCGCGTTTTCCAGAGCATTATCAACAGCATTCGGATACTCTGCTTTCGTTAGGAACCAATCCCCTTCAGCTTCTTCATTTATGATCTTTTCAATATTTTCTATAATATTATGCTTCTCTATCATTTTTTACCAACCACATAAAACATGCAGATTCCATTCTAACAATTGGCTTTGAAAGGCTCTCATAGATTATTTCATATTGATGTTTCAATTGCTCCATAGAATCACTATCCTGAGTTCCGTAATAATTTGCCCTAGCTTCTTTAGTAGATAATATTTGATCTATCATTTCCTGAGCACCAGCAAGATTAGACTCGCTTTTGAATTTTTCAAATGCTTTCTTGCGTGCGATTTTCTTACTCTGCTCCACAAGCGTGCTCCAATGCTCCTCCGGATACTGTGCTTTAAACCATTCCAGATTTGTACATTTATATTTGTTTGAAATTCCCATAAAAGCACTACCATATCCACGTTTACCCAAATGTTCAATACCATCATTTCCGTTGAAATATCCAGTCTGAACCACTCTTCGATGCTCGTCCAAAACGCTTTTAATAGGAACTTGACTGGATGTAGAGAACGGCACAGGTATGACCTGTATCGATGTTGCCAAATACTGTCTAAACAAGCCCAATGCAAACAACGAAATGCTTTCATCTAAAAGTAATCTCTCATTTGGCTCAATTGAAAAAGTGTATATGAATCCTCTCCAATTGATAGAAGATTCTGCCGCGAATGCTGTAGCCATTCCCTTATAGGAATGCATAGCATTATCAACAATACAGTCAAATATTTCGTCGCCTGGAGCATAAAAGTGAATATAATCGTTCTTAATAGCGACATCACGCTCAAAGGATCCCACAATTGTTCTGTCATTTTTGGCGATGTTCTTCTGTTTCTCTTCTTGCAGCCCTCTCTGTACTCTAATTGAAATTTCGTTTTGTTTTTTACTTAGATAATTATCCCAGCTTGGAGGCAACAAGAACGAATTTTGAGCTGATTTTATCGAAAAGTTTCTCTCATCAAAAGCTACTAATCCAGAATCTTTATTTTGATTTAACATTCCAAAGCCAGCCAATGAAGCCCAGCTCATCATAGTTTGAGCAAATAATTTGTTTTCATTGAACTGATAATTAGATAACAAACGTTCTAATTGAACATATAACGGGCGATATCTCAAAGCTGCAGTGTCAAAAATCTGCTCTCTTTGAACTGTTTCTCTCATATTACTTGCTTCTTTAATAAGATCTGGAATCAATCGATATAATCCATATTCAAAATCAGATCTTATAGATTCAATGATCTTCTTATTAACATCATTCATGATTATTTCCAAACCACTCAATGACTGTCTAAACACGTTTAATCCCTGATTCCAGAAATTAAATAACTGATCTTCGTAGCTTTCAGTTGTGTGAATCACGACTGATGTAACTGGAACAGAAACATCTCTTCCCATACGATCTAATCTTCCGATCCTTTGTTCAATAGTATTTATGTTCCATGGAAGATCAATATGAATTACATAATCGGCAATCTGAAGATTTCTTCCTTCACCACCAGATTTATCACATAACAGTATCTTGCAGTCATCATCCGATTGGAACCGATAAATATTAATCTCTGCCGCTTCACGATCTATGCTTGTCGAGAATGCAGTAACTTCATCTCCAAACGCATCTTTTAATACTCTGTAATAAACATTGAATGTTTCTATCTGGTCCGTAAAAATGACAACCTTTTTATTAAGCAACTCTGTTTCAATATAATAGATTAGCTTCACAAGTCGCGATGGATGTGAATCAACATCATCCAAGACATCAGCCATCTGTTCTATTATTTCATTTTCATCTTCAATCCATCGATCAGCGCTTTTCCATACACTTTCAGGTAAGGATTGATTTTGTCCATAAATCTCAACTAATCTGGCTTTATATGCCCACGGAGAGCTAAAGAACGCCTCTAAAACAGGTTGGACTTCTCGTTCTATTTGAATACTTTCAAACTGATTCTGTTGTGATACAATCCAGTCTGTTAGAGTCCTATAGGCTTCGAATTCATAATAATTATTGTTCTCATCAATGGTGTACTTAATTTCATATAAATCCCTTGATGCAAATTCACCTTCCTCATCTTTAGGATATACTCCCAAAACGACACGTCTTCCTCTTATGATGCTTCTTTCTATCTGATAATTATCACAGACATACGAAATAACGACTTGCATATCATACAATCCAAAATCATCGTTGTCAGTATCGATATTGGATATCATCGTTGTCAGAATATCATCATTGATTAAGTCTGACAGCTCATCCAAACTATCCCTCAGTTCTTCTAATTGATCCTGTACATCTTCATCATCATGAGGATTTTCTTCTTCAACCTCTGGCAATAATTCATATTTGAAGCTATCGATATCATCCAGCAGCGAATGTGTCAAACGAGAAATTTTATTCTGTTTCTCTACTAATTTAGAAAATTCGCCAATGGTAACTGAATCATATAAATCAGGTTGGATTAACCTTAATAATCTAAGATATTCTTCCTTTCTTTGTTGAATCGGTGTTGCACTTAATAAAATGATATTATCGGCATTTTTGCTAAGACTATGAATTTTTGCATAACTTGTGGAATCTTTTATATAATTATGAACCTCATCAACAATTACAAAATCCCATCGACAATTATATGCCGATTTATCTAAGTCCTCAACTGCTCTTAGCATGAGGAAATGGCCGTTTGGATTTTCCCCCTCCATTATTCCAAATTTAAAAAGCAATTCCGTTCTCCATTGAGCCACCAATGCCCTGGGAACTGTAATTAATACTCTTTTTTCAGCTTTATTACTAAGGAACACCTTAAGCACAGAACAAGCCTCTATTGTTTTTCCAAGGCCTACCTCATCTGCAAGCATATATCTACATTTATCATTTTGAAGGCATCTCATAATGGTATTAATCTGAAATGCTTTTAAATAGATCTTGCAGCCTGCCAATTCCTTAAATCCAAAGATAGAATTATCAAGAATATTCATCGTCTCCTTGACTATTTGCCGACCCAAATACCAACAAGGATTCTGAAACTCATATTTTTCTAATTGTCGATCAGGGTTTGCAGCACCAGAAAAAAAAGAAGCCGTTATTTTTTTTTCTTCAATACACCGATAAGTTTTTGTGGCATCATCAAGGATATAATAATCATATCTCCCATCCTCTCGAACTTTATACTCCACTATTTCAGCCGCAGCTTTTCCCACTTTAACTTTAGATCCTTTAAACAAATGACAGTGATCTAGTATAGACAGCGGTGCCTCCTGAACTTCTTTTGGAATAAATTCAAAATATTTTTTGTATCCAAATGGATCCTCAAATATTATGTGAGCAGATTCATTAAACTCATTAACACTAACCACTTTTCCTGTTGCAAATATCCTTGGTTCCCGTGGATGTTCTAAGTCTATTGGACATCTTACGAATGATCCCTTGTGTAACATAATTGCTCCTTAATCCGCTTATTTCTTTGCGGTTTTAAAAACTTCTAAACAAATATCTTTATCTGCACATTTATCGCAAAGGATATTATGCATTTTTACATATTTATCTTTATCTAAGTTATCTTCATTTAAAACTGCATCCACTTCTGCTTGAGTAGAATTTTTAAATACCTCTCTAAGATTTTCATCAGTAGACTTGCTGTTCGGAACAGTAAGGAAGAGCTCTCTTTTAAGCATATAGTCTATCTCATTTGATTTTATGCTTGTGAATTTTCCATGCTGTACAGCAGCTTTTTCGATATAGCTTTCAGCCACATTTATGATGTCGATCACATCAGATGGAGATACAAACGGAAAATCAGAAGACAGTTCATCCATTTGCTCACTTAAATAATTTCTCACAATGCTCTTAACATACGTTTTTCCTGAAAATTCTTTTCGTGCTCTGTGTTCCAAAATGATTGTCATATATTGACCCAACAGAAATTCATCTTTATAGATTGACTTTCCCTCAATCACTGACTCTAATAAAAAGCGGTATCTGCATAATCTATATTTCATTAAATCGTACTGTGAAAAAGTCTCATACAGTGGCGTTTCTATACTAATATAATTATCGTTTTTCCTATAGCCATTAGGATCATCTACTTGATATGGTTCTGGCTTTGCATTAAGAATCTTCAACAAGTAATACAACTCATTTTCTTTATCTGATGAATTCTTAATATAACTCAGCACGATATTACATCTACTAAATGCTAATCCGTATACCAAGGCGTATCGACGGAAATTTTTGTACTCCATTCTAGAGGTAACATAGACCTGATATTTCCAATCAACCGGTGCCTGTGCTATCTCAAAGAAGCTTATATCCAACGGCCAAGGGAACTCGTCCCTATGGGTAATACTCATGTCCTGATCTGAAAGACATGCGAAATGATACGTTTTTTGATGATCCTTCGAGTTCTTTCTAAGCACATCACCGTCAATCTGCTCAAAATTTCTAACAATCCAGTTTGCTCCTTTTCCTTCTTTCGGAAGCTGTTGGAGATATAACTGCATCGTTTCACGTAAGCAATCAAATGAAGCACTCGCTTCAATATCTTTAACCTCATTTAATCTCTGCAATACTCATTGAACGATGTCCTTAAAATCAGAATCAATATCTTCCTTATCCAGCACTTTTGTGATCAGCACATCAGATATTTTTTTATAGAATGCCTTGAAATCATTTTTTTGATTATTAAAATCTATAAAGAATTTTTCTGCAATGCTGTTCAGGTCTTTTAAAGCATCAATTAATTGATTGATTTCATCACAACTAACATCGAAATATTCGATTCTTGAAAGTTCCTCTGTTTCAGGATCACCTGGTTCAAAATTATCTATCTTTGATTTCAATTTTTTAAGTTTTGATGTAATACCCTTAATTGTGGTCTCTTTTGCAAAAAACAGTTTGCAACGATCAAAAATAGACACCAACTCACCGGAATGATTTTCCTCAATGATTCCGCATGACAAACATTCGTATATATCCTGAATATCTTTTATATACATCCCCTGAGATTCATCATCCCACATATTGGTGATAGAAATAAAAAAGTGTCCTATAGGATAATCCAAAAAGTTTCTTTCACCAAACTGCTCAGGAAAATAAATTTTTAATATCTCATTTACATTACTATTAGCCGAATAAACTTGCTCATCCATGTAATATAGTGCTGGATGTGCAAATTTATATTTTTCTCTTTCTTGTTCAGCTTTTTCAAATTTCTTTGCAATATATCCCGCAAATTCAGTTTGATTATCGAATTCTACTACCTTAATCTGCTCAGAGTAATCTATTGTAGCTGTACTTCCAGCTATCATAGCTGCCATATTATCAGCAATTCTTCCGCCTAGGAAATCATGGCTATTGTTAAAGAAATTCTGTGATGAAATCATAATTTTACTTTCAAACCAAGAATATACATTAATCCACGTCTGATATACGTTTTTGTAATCCGGCAAATAGTTAAACAAGACAATTACATTTTTAAATTTCCCCAAAGTCTCAATTGTCTTAAGCATAATCGGAGAAAACTGATGTATTCCATGAATAACAACCATGTCCTTTTTTATGTTTTTGATCTGATCTCGTTTGTTTTTTTCTCGCAAAGCATCTTCTATAGTGATATCAATAGCTTTGTCGATTTCATCCTGTTTGAAATCATCTTTCAAGACAAAGTGCTTATTCTTTGAATCAAGTAACTCTTTATAAATTGCAACAACACATTTCTGCTCATACGTCAATTCAGATTCTTTAATGTTTTCAGGTTTCATTCCTAATTCAAACATGATTCGAATGCTATCTAAAACATATGCACGATTTCTTTTAAGAGATAACCTAATATCATCCAAATCAATCTTCTCATTGATCACCTGATCAAAATTTATATACTCAATCAAGTTATCGACTACTGCTCTCTGATTTATTGCAGTAGCGTCACTCTCCCAATCGTTATATAAATTGTTAATAAAACGAGAAATTGTCGTCAATTTCCCTTTATAAAACTCTGAGTATTGGTCACATAATCCATTAACAAGTGTCTGTGAAACACATAACTGGAAACTATTTTTTATCATTGCCCAATAAGGTTCCTTATTGATTTTATAAGGATTACTATATGTATATATAATTATTGCCATGAATCACTTACCTCCAGATAGTTTCCCCAACTGTTAATAATATCTTTGTCTAAATCATGCAACCAAACTACATTTCGTATAGCCCGCGTCAATGCAACATAAAGAATTCTAGATTCTTCTCCCATCTTCTCCCAAATTTCAGTCTGTTCATCAAAGCCACCACTGAAATCAGAGCTCTTCTTATCCGTTGAAAAACTATATGTAACTTTTCCATCGATTATGTTGACGTTTAAACCACCGACATTAATATTGGAAATATCTTCATTTGTAAACGGCAGAATCACAGTACCATACTCTAATCCTTTAGACTTATGTATAGTGGTACATATCACTTGAATGTCGTTAGCCTCATTTTTCTTAGAACGAGATGCTTCCTGCTGATAAGTAGTAATATTAATTTTCAGGAACTCATATACCTTATTTATTGTTATGTACTCACGAGCATACTGCCGTGTTAATTTTTCAATCAAACACTCGAAGTTCTCTCTATACTCACGCTTCGCATTCTCATCTCTGCATCGTGTCCACGGTTTTGTTGCCTGATAAATATCCCTTAAAACAACTAAAACCGGTCTGGACTCAAAGTCAGCAACGACTTGATTCCATGTCTTGCCTATGTGAAGCATAAAATATTCGTCTAATAATCGTATTAGTTCTTCTGTTTTATTTGCTTTTGTATATCCAGAAATTTTGGCCAAATTTATATCCATAGATACATAATTTGATCTCATTAAATTTGTCAAATACACCTTGTTGCGTGGATGCGTGATTGCCATAACAAGTCTATACAAATCAAACGTTGACGGAATACGATATAAATCGCCACCTTCTGTAACTTTTATGTTGATATCAGCTTTTTCTGCCTCTTTCACAATGTTACTAATCTGCCAATTATACCTTACCAGGATCGCGATTGTTTGCTCTTCCGGCGAAAGCTTTTGAGTTCTATTTAAACGTTTCAACTTCTCAATTTGAACATTTACAGCCTTAAATAAATCATCATAAAAACCTTCCTTCTTCTTACTATGAATATCGATTTTCTCAATCATTTCATCATCTTCATATTCTTTTTTCACCCTACTTCTGAGTCGATCTTTTTCCTCTTCATAAGGAAGTAATTTTTCGGTTCCCATGTCAGAGAATATATAGTGAAAACAATCTAACAATCTTCGATCTGTTCTATAATTGCGATTAAGGGAATGTTCCTCCCATTCACCAATATTCTTTGTATTTAAAACTTTCGTAAACGCACTTAAAGAAGCACCTCTAAATCTATAAATGCTCTGCTTCAAATCACCAACTACAAACAATCGGCACTGATCACCAAACATTTTCTGCAGTCCGGTAATGGTCTCTATCTGAACATCATCCGTATCCTGAAATTCATCTACAAACACATATTTATAATTATGGCCTTGTTTCATCAATTTACCAGAATCAATCAAATTATGAATTTGTATCATACACTCACGAAGTCCAATTAAATTATTCTTTTTTAACTGATTTGCATAATCCTTCTCTGCCTTCAACATAACCTGCTCAATAAGTTCATTGAAATACGGCATACTAGCAATCGGATTTCCAAACTTTTCTATAGAGATATTTTTAATATCCACACTACGATCATATAATTTATCGCAGAATGTAATTAATAACTCTTCAATCTTATATGTTGGCATGGTCAACTGATGAACAAAATTTGGATTTGATTCATTCTTTTCATCAAGATACACATTCAAATAATAATGATAAAGTTGTTTTCTATTATAGGTCTCTCTGGTAATCTGACTATCGTATCCAAGCCCCATTCTTAAACAATCTTTTTGCAACAATGAAATCGCAAATTTATGGATGGTTGAAATTTGAATTTGATTCATGTCCTCAATTAAATGCATGTACTTCTCATTCGATGTGAGAATGAAATAATTCATGAACATCCGTTTTAATCTGCTCTTCATATTATCTGCAGCATCATTTGTAAATGTGATCATTACAATTTCACCAGAAATATCAACAACCGCATCTGCAGTTCTGTTACAAAGATATGCCACTCTGGATACCATAGAGTAGGTTTTTCCTGTCCCTGCTCCCGCTGTAACCAATATATTCTTATCGCTGGCTGCATGCTCAATCTTATATTGTTGGAAATTGAAGGCAGTTACATTAGCTAAATTTTCTAATACATTCTGATTCTCATCAGAAACAACTCCTTCTTCAATAAGGGTGTCTGCATCGGCATAGGCTTCCAAATTAGGCACAACTTCTATCTCACAGTTAAAAATGTTAAAACTATCACCTATTTTTTCTAACTCAATTGATCCTTTTCCAATTGTAAGGTTACCTTTTTCTGGCCATATCCTTCTTTCAGAAAATCTCTTTTTTAATTCGTCTACTATTTTCAACAGATCTGCCTTGGATGATACGAATACAATTTCTTTAATACCTTTAAAGTATTCATCTGCTATTTCCACAGCATTTTCATTACTGAAAGCATTTCTAAATATTCTAAGTCGAGAATATCCTGGATTTAATGCCTGCTCTTCTACTTTCAAATCAAAAGTCGGCTCAAAATGATGACGAATCAATGCGAATCTTTTAGCATCCAGTTCATCATGCTTCACACCTTTGTCAATATTATATCGGGCCATAAATTTCTGATATAATTTAACAGAGTCTTTCAAGTCTTCTTCAAAAATTGTTTCATTTGTCTCCGAAACAACATTAAGGCCTTTCTCAAAATACTGTTTTTCCGAAATTATAGGATAGCAAACAAAACTCATTACCAGCGGATTCATTCCCAATTCTCGTTGAATCTTAGTTAACAAGTCGAATCTATATCCCCTCGCTTGGCCACGCGGACTATCTTCTGGATTTTCCTTTCCTTCCAAAAATATAGTATTTGAATTTACAACAGTTAAAATACCATATGGATGCCAGCCTTTAACTTCTACGATAAATAATCCTACATTTGGAGCTAATACACAAAAATCATACTCACGCCCATTTACACTTCTAGTGTTATAAACAACCCAGTCAGTAGGAAGATTCTTTGAAAAGGCATGCCAAACTTTTTTCTCCCCTTCATATTTCGGCTCTTGATCAATCAATTTTGCCATTACTTCTCCTCCCTATCAGGTAAAATTTCTATAACATCATCCATACTACAATTTAACGCATTGCAAATTTTTGCCATTACTTCTACGGTGACATTCTCGTTATTTGCAAGTTTAGTCATGGTACTATTTCCTATTCCTGATAGTTCCTTCAGTTCTTTCTTCTTCATGTCCCGATCAATCAGTAACTTAAATAATTTTTTGTATGATACAGCCATAATTCCTCCTGAAGAACATCAATTAAATAGATTTTTTTGCAAACAAAGTTCTCTAAATACAGTATATCATACCCCCACCTTCTTTGGGCATAAATGTTGCGGATTGGGCAATTATTAGTCAAAAATGATATTGACTTGAACGTTGTAAGTCGAGACATTTAGAAAGAACTGGTATTTATTTTTTCATTTGACCTGCCGCAACTATCCGCCATCCATCAGAAATGTCTATAAACGCCAAATAGCCAAGACCATTTGTTGGCCTTAGCTACTGTTCACAACCTAAAAATCAAACGCATCTGGATCCAGTCCTGCATCTTCCAGAACTTCTCTTCTTTCATCTGGATCCATAAACTCTAACTCATCATAATCAAGTCCCACATCTGCGAAGACATCTTCCTCTCCATCCTCATCAAATGAATCTGTTTCCTCATGCTTCATCATCTCATCCATGAATTGGAACTGTGCAGCTCTCTCAAATGAATCCAAGTGTCCATCACAATTAAAGTCAAACATCTTATCAAATCCAAACATTGTATTCCCCCCTGTGTTTTTCTTAGCTCTATATTTTTGTTTTAATTTCTGTTGTCTTCTATCTCCAATGCCACAGCATCTGCATTCATCTTCTTCCAGGCAATTACTTTGTCCTGCTTAATGGAATACACCGTTGCGCCGTAGCAAACTGAAAATTGTTTCAGCTTTTGATTATAGATTCCGGTCTGCCAGGAAAACTGCTCATTCTTATCTTTCCATACATAAATGCAGATTGTCTGATTCTTGGGATATCCCTGGTCTGATACTAACTGGAAGTCATTTAACTCGAAGAAGGATCTCTTCTTAAATAATCCAGAAACGAAAGACTTCACCTTCTGCCACAATGTTTGTTCTGCAGTTTTGTCACCAAGCATTTCCTCCAATGAGACTGCGGTCATTTCCATTTTCTCTGCCTGATGCTGTTTTGCTTTTTTCCTCTCAATAGGATTTACTTTTCCGTTGTGCAGTGCATATTCTTCCGGCTTGTACTCATAATTTTTGATGATACTTAATGCATAGCCGATATTCGTATCTGAACATGCAGGACTTTGAACATGGAAGCCCTGTGTGAATTCCCTTACTCCTTTTTTCCTTACAGCATAATTGTTGTGATAGAGTTGAACATGCCCCTTCTTTGGAAGATATTTAATTCTCCAGGTATCTTCCTTGTACCATACGGTCATCGCATCCATGGAGATCCTGGTCTTCATGCCATTCTCTACGTAGATGTTCCTGATCTGATCAATCGACAATTGAGTTTTGTTGTTTATAAAGTGCCGCCAATGGCAGTGGCAAAGAGTCTTCGTCTCTTACGAGATGAATACTCTTTTTCTATTTCAGAAACTGTGAATAGTAACCGGTCCTATAGCTAATTAAAGGCTAAAACAAGCAGTTACTTTTAGATGTAATCACAGTATCAAAGATTTATGCGACTGCTTAAGCATCATGGATTACTTCTTTCACGAATTTGATGATATTGATGATGACTATTTTGGCGAAGAAGGTTTTTATATCTTTTAAACCACAACCGTCCTTTTAGTATGCCTGCCTACCGGCGGGCATCTTTCATTCAAGAGTGCTCCGTAGGAGCAGTTCCCTATAAAAAATAAGGTCATCTATCGCGGAAAATGGTAGACGACCTCAAGTTATATACTTCTTTATGACGTTATTACTTTGTATTTGTGTTTTAATGCTTTTGACAGTGCAACATTTGTAAATGGAACAATCTGATCATTTTGCAAACGGCCAAGGACAATACCCGGATCTCTGTCAATTCTTTCAGCAAATCTGCGGATAGCATTTTCGCTAAACTCATTCATTTTAACGAAAGCCTCATATTCTCCCGGAGGAATCAATTTGTCTTCCGCATATTTATCTGCTGCATCCTCCTGGCCAGCGTGCTCATTTTCAAACGTAATTCCATAATCACCATTAATAATATGGCCAATCTCATGGAACAGAGTAAACCAAAATGTATCTGAATAGAAACGTCTGTCATTCACCATCAGCATTACATTCTGCCCAATCTTCTTGGTTGCACCATTTATTCCTGAACCCGGAAGATTTGGAAGTATTACGAATATTACTCCCGCATCTTCAAAGGCCTTCCTAATCAGTGGATAAAAATCACCATGCTGTGTTGTTAATGTCAATGCATAATCAACAGCTTTTTCAAACTTCTTTTTGTCAAACTTAGGTGCTTCTATCTTCAGTGCCTGATTAATTGCGATCTGAACCATTGCATTTGCTCTGGCAGTATTAGCCTCTTTCATATCCTCAGATGCACTTCGGAAACTAACTGCCATATTTTGCTTTGTAAAAACAGATAATGATGCAACATTTAAAAATTCACGTAGGCACTTAATCTGCTCATTTGTTTTTCTCGGAAGATCAGGTAATCCAAAATTCTCTCTGAAATATGTGTACTGAAAGTACTTGAAAATTCTTCTTTCCTGCTCTAATTCCTTGGATGATTCAAACTCAGCAATCAAAGCGTCATAGCTCTTCTGAAGATTCAGCCAGTAGTCAACACTAGTCCCTAACATTCGAGATAATTTCATGGCTATATCGATTGATAAGCTTTGCTCCCCACGTACCAGAATACTTAAATTCTTTGGCGTGGTATCTAATCGTTTTGCAAAATCTTTCTGAGAAAGTCCACTTTCCTCAATAATTTCTTTGATATAGTATCCAGGATGAAAAGCAATCTTATCATTATATTCAATATAATTACTCATAATGGTTACTTACCTCCTTTACTTCAACAATTCTAACCACACCAGCAATTTCATCAATATTACAAGGATCATAAGGTTCTTCATTCTCATCTAATGGCTGAATAATAATACGCCATGGATCTCTTCTCGTTTTTACATCTATAGCAAAAAATCCATCCATATTGCCATTCAACTTATGAAAATGAAACGTCGGCATCATTACTATATCCTTAATTACACTCGCCTGCTGCATAGCATTTATTCGGGCAAATAAGCTGGTTGCTAATGCAGCATTCCCGCCAAACAACTTTTTTGCAGTTTTTAAATCGGTACATTGTTTCTGAACTTTGCTGTTATTGTATAGTAGCTGCACGTTTGCCCTCCTTTTCAAATTACCCATTGGGTAATTTAAATATACCATCAGAAGAATCTCTAGTCAATAATTCACACACTCTTTTCACAATTATTCTTCCATTTCCTTTTGCTTTCTGGCTTCAACCTCCTCCGGCTTAGTAGTCATGAGTGAGTAAAGCTTCAATGGGTAAGCAATCCACCAGGGAAAGCAAAACAATTTACCAGCTTTGCCGAGAAGCGGCAGGACTTACAAGAGCAGAGGCCAGTGAAAAAATGGATGCTGTCTCTGATTCAAAAATTGAAAAATTTGAATATGAAACCCAAGAACCCACGCCTTATGATATCCTCCAGATGGCAGATGCCTATAAAATACCAGATCTTTGCAATTATTATTGCTCTCACAAATGCGAGATCGGCTATCGTTATGTTCCTGAAGTAGAAGTGACCGATCTGTCAAATATCATTTTGGAGACAATTGCCAGTCTAAATGAAATCAATCCTCTTACCGGTCGTCTGATCCAGATTGCCCGTGACGATAAAATCAGCGATGATGAAATGAAAGATTTTGCTTATATCAGTAAAAAACTTGATGAAATTTCTTTAGCCATAGACTCTTTGAATCTTTTGGTAGATAAGACAGCTGGAGAACAGTGTCTTAATCTTGAGCTCTTAAATGCCGAAAAAGAAAAATTAAAATAATCCATAACGCCAAGAAAGGCAATGAACCATTTCTGACTCATTGCCTTTTCCTTTACATACGCTGTAATTGATTTACGATACTTTCTGTTTTCTCCTCCTAATCCATTATGAATGTGACATCACCAATGCTATAATTCCACCAATGATCAATAATGGAAAAGCAATGTACATCAGTCCACCTATAACCATACCAATCAATATCACCGGAAAGAAAATAACTGTACAAAGTAATTTCATTATTCCCCAGGATGCTTTTAATCCAAATATAAAAAATTTTCCAACAAACCAAATCATACAAATTGCAAATAATAACGATAACATTTTTTTCTCCTTCTGAAACTCATTCTGATATGCGTCTTTCATTTTTTCTGTTCTTTTTCTGATAAATATTCAGATGTGTTCTTTATACCAAGCTTATTACTGAATGCTGGATTTTTCTCCATCTTTTCTATAATCCGGATTAATCGAATTCTCTGTGCTGATTCCATCTGATCACCCCATTTATATTCTGCTTTTTTGTTGATATTGTCACTATAACAAATTTATTTTTCATAATACACATCCACCATGAGGAATTGCAGCTTTATATTTCTCGAATTTTGAGAATTCTGTCTTTATATTTCTCTGCACGAATTGTTTTCTATCTATGCTGACTCTTTTATAATAAGCATATACGAGCAACATCATAAATTATTATTAAAAGGGAGATTATGCTATGCGAATTGAAAATTTACAAAATGAAAACAGAAAATATGCAAAAAGCATCGGAAACTTCCATGTGCTTGAATATGTGCAGGATGCCAGCGTTTCACCTATGAATGCAATGAATGAGTATTTCATGAGTAAAATGAATGTCAGAAGAAGACAGGTTGTTATTGATATTGATAAAGACCATTCAGCTGTTATCCAGGCTGGTGCCATGCAATGGATGGGTGGTAATGTACAAGCCACATCTGGTGTAAAAGGCATCGGAGATTTCCTTGGAAAGGCACTCAAGGGTGCGGTTACAAAAGAAACCGCAGTTAAACCGGAATATGTTGGTGAAGGCTGCCTGGTATTAGAACCGACATACAAATACATTATCCTTGCAGACATTGGAAAATGGGGTTCGGCCGGAATGACAATTGAAGATGGCATGTTCCTGGCTTGTGATGCAAATGTAAAAAGTAAAGTTGTAGCCAGAAAGAACCTTTCATCAGCAGTATTAGGTAGCGAAGGTCTGTTTAATCTGAGTTTGCAGGGAAATGGTGTAGCTGCACTGGAATCTAATGTTCCCGAAAATGAATTGATTGAAGTCATATTGGAAAATGATGAACTGAAAATTGATGGAAACCTTGCTGTATGCTGGTCATCAAATCTTGAATTTACCGTAGAAAGATCTACAAAAACACTTGTCGGATCTGCAGTTAGCGGAGAGGGTCTGGTAAATGTTTACCGTGGAACAGGACGAGTACTGATGTGTCCGGTCGCACCGACAACTTCCTTGTTTGAGTCCACTAACACCATGGCAGCTAAAGCTGCTGCTAAATCCAGCAATACATTTGGAAAATAAGCATAAAATACATTCTCACATAAACAACCAAATTAGATGCCAGCCAGCAATTATCTTTTATAGTTATTGGTTTCGCATATTCAAGATTATAAAAACTGCCATCTTCTCTCATCCTGATATTGCGTTCTTCAGGTAATAATGGATCTTTCACTTGAAACGGATGCTCCTTGAATGGACGAAGACGCTTAATCTCAATTTCCATGATTCTTTCTTCGTTTTCTCCTGATTGTCTGTTTGACTCAGCCATCTTGACTCCTTTCCTCCAGGATTCAGGAAATAAAAAATGCCTGCCTGGAACTTTTATAGATAGTAAAGTTCCAAACAGACATTGCTGTTTGACCATTAGCTGTAGCTAATGGAATTGATTACTGTTTCAGCTAATTCATGTTTGCAGGTTTGAGAGAGATTGTTTCTTTTCCCGCCTTTTCTCTGATTTACATCCCCAAATAAGGGGTGACAACAGAGCGGAACCCAAATGTTAGCTGGAAATTGATCATTTTGAATGGAATTTTGTGTCACGAACGTGATTAGAAAATAACAAAAGCGTTCGTTGTCAGCTAATCCAGCTAACATTCTCGAACGCTTTGAAGCCCGTCGCCAAGAGGATTTGAACCTCCGACCCCTCGCTTAGGAGGCGAGTGCTCTATCCAGCTGAGCTATGACGACACATGCCGCAAACCCTTAATTTTACTGGGTTTCTGGGATTTTTCCCTTCGGCCATATATAAGATTATCAACTCTTTTTCGAGTTGTCAATCTACAGATTTTTTCCCTTTGGGGAATGCCTCGGCTTTCTCTTAGGAGATGCTTGTTTTATCCGCTAAACTAAGAGGACAAGCCAGTGCATCTGCTTTTTCGGCGAACACCTCTCAAATATCATACTATTTATAATGTTAAAAGTCAAGCATTCACAAAATATTGAGGGCTTTTGCACGGTTGATGGCCATCACTCTTGACGATACATCCAACTTTCTGTAAATGCTATACACATGTGTTTTGACTGTGGTCAGACGGATATTCATCTTTTCCCCGATTTCCTTATTAGAGTATCCATTTGCAATATACTGAAGTATCAGTACCTCCGTCATTGTGAGAGCTGTTCTTACCTGATCTTTTTCCTCCTGACTTTGTCCATAACGCATTTCTTTTCTGGCTTTTCTTAGCAAAATACTGTGATAACCTTCATAAGAAGCCGTCATTACATTACCATAATAATACTTCTTTCTGCGCCCTGCCATAGACAAATTGTCATCCAAGCCTGTCATTTTCCGATAAGCCTCGATCAATCGTACTCCCGTCTGTCCATATTCCGTAAAAATACCTGTATATTTATATTGAATTCCCATTGTCAATGCCTGTGCCGACAGCTTCACGGCTTCCTGAGTTTCGCCCTGTTCCCATACCGCAGCCGCCTGTCCAAAAAGGCTGCCGACGCACAGCCACGTTTGGCCGATCAATTCACTGTAAGCTGCCGTACTCTTAAAACATATTCTGGCCCGCTCATACTGCATAACATTCAAATAACCTCTGGCCTGCATAAATTTGATATAAAGATTTGTTGTGTCCACCCATTCATTCTGCAAACTTCTTTCAACTCTCAAATACTCAAGCCATTTGATCAGGGATTCTTTTTCTCCGGTTACCCCCTGCATGACCCTGACGGCTGCCCGTATATTTTTCAAAGCCAGACTATACCCTTTGGCAGTCAAAAATTCTATAACGCTGTGCATAATGGCTTCATACTCTCCGCGATGCCGTCCGTTTCTCTGTAGCTTGAAAATAATACCTGCACATCCAAGCCATTCATCTGCTGTGCCGTTCTTCCGATCCACTGACATAAAAATCTCGTTCAGCTCTCCTTCAACAGTTTCCTCACCATTTGTCTCAAGCCTGTATTCAATCTCTGCCATTTTAAACAGACGTCTTTCTACTGCACCGAAAATTCGTCGCCAGCAGGCTGTATAATAACCACCGCCCCATTTATCCTTCAAAAATAAGGCAGACATCTCCTTTATACCAAAACAGATACCCGGACGATTGCCAGCCATAGAATAAAGCCTGATTCTTCCCACAATACTGACATATTTTTCCGCCGTATCTACCCAGTCCAGAATAGAGCACTCCGGATTTTCATACAGTAAATTCAGATAGACTTCTATCCAATCATGCTTTTCTTTTCCTGCCGGCATAAAACGGTACCGTGTATTGATCATACGCATGGTTTCTCTGAAACAAACTCTGTCATCACTTCGAATCTGGGCCAGTCCCCACAGATAATAATACATCGGCCCATCTTCATTCTGCGGTCTGCCTGATGTCTCCATCATCTGACGTAATTCACCAGGTGTTAGTAAACACGAAACTTCCTCTGCATTTTCTGTCAGCAGCATTTTTAGCTTTTTCCATTGTTCCTGCTCATACAATCGTTCAAAGTCTCTCTTTTTATTTTCTTCTATACAGCACATACTCATCCTCACCTATAATCGGTCCATCCTTAAGCCGTTCTATAAAGTCTGCAATATCCTTTCTGGCCGTCCCCTCATCCACTTCATATGTACGCATGACATTGCGAAGAAGGCTTTCCTCAGTCTGATCCGTCTTCAACAGCTGCCACAAAAAAGCCTCCGCCTTATTCAAAATAATTAAATGATGAAACCGCAATGCGGTATTTCCCGTTGGTATCAAGATATACTCCCCTGCGGCTTCACAGATGACAAATTCCTGGTTTCTCCTCATTTCCTATTATTCATTTCCTTAAAGAACTATAGATTGTTATCTGTATATGCTAAATTTTATCCTCTTTTATTTTCTTTCACAACTATAAATAAAACAGGGAATATGACAGCTTTTAACACTTTCTCTGTCATATTCCCTTTATTTTCAATTCATAATATTATTTTTTGTCACCCACTGTCGAATATGCCCTACTGCATAATGGCCTCTTTCATACTGTGAACGTAGTCAGCAATCGGTTTGACCGCATCACATCCGTATTTTGCGCAAAGCCGTACAATGGCACTGCCCACGATGGCACCATCAGATACAGCTGCCATCTTTGCCGCCTGTTCAGGTGTTGAAATGCCAAAACCAACAGCACATGAAACATCCGGATTGGCTTCTTTCACCAATCGAACCATTGCACCAATATCTGTGGTAATCTCACTTCTGACACCTGTAACTCCCAAGGATGAAACACAGTAAACGAATCCTTTTGCCTCTGCTGCGATCATTTTGATACGATCATGGGATGTCGGCGCGATCATAGAGATCAAATCAAGTCCTGCTGCTTCGCACTGCGGGGCAAATTCCGCCTTTTCTTCATATGGTACATCCGGAAGAATCAGACCATCAATGCCGACTTCCGCCGCTTTTGCCAGAAATCGCTCTGTACCATAAGAAAATACAACATTGGCATAAGTCATAAATACCATCGGAATCTTTACCTTTTGACGCACCCTACGGACCATATCAAATACTTTGTCTGTGGTCACACCGCCGGATAAAGCCCGAAGATTTCCTTCCTGTATCACAGTTCCCTCTGCTGTCGGGTCAGAAAACGGAATGCCAAGCTCGATTAAATCAGCACCCGACTCTGCCATGGCCTCAATAATTTTTTCTGTTGTTTCAAGATCCGGATCACCGCAGGTGATAAACGGAATAAATGCTTTTCCTCCGGCAAATGCCTCTTTAATCTTACTCATGGATATCCTCCCCTCTGTATCTTGCAATAGCTGCACAATCTTTGTCACCACGTCCTGAAATGTTGATCACAATAATCTGGTCTTTTGACATTGTCGGTGCCAATTTCATGGCATAGCTGACGGCATGAGCAGATTCAATGGCCGGAATAATGCCCTCTGTACGGCTCATATATTCAAAAGCTTCCACTGCTTCATCATCTGTCACCGCCACATATTCCGCACGCCCACTGTCATAAAGCATTGCATGCTCCGGTCCGATTCCCGGATAATCCAAACCTGCTGAAATTGAATAAACCGGTGCGATCTGACCGAATTCATCTTGACAAAAATAGGATTTCATGCCATGGAAGATTCCCAGTCTGCCTGTTGCAATGGTAGCTGCTGTCTCCGCAGTATTCACGCCCCGGCCTGCCGCTTCACATCCGATCAGCCTCACCTCTTTATCCTCAATAAAATTGTAAAAAGCACCGATGGCATTGGAACCGCCGCCCACACAGGCCAAAACGGCATCCGGCAGTTTTCCCTCAGCTTCAAGGATCTGTTCTTTGATTTCTTTGGAGATAACTGCCTGAAAATCTCTGACAATCGTCGGAAACGGATGTGGTCCCATTACCGACCCCAATACATAATGGGTATCATCAATTCTGCTGACCCATTCACGGAAAGTTTCTGAAACAGCATCTTTTAATGTCGCTGTACCACTCTCTACCGCATGGACTTTTGCACCGAGAAGCCGCATCTTATAAACGTTCAGTGCCTGCCTGATCGTATCCTCTTTGCCCATATAAATCTCACACTCCAGCCCCATCAATGCGGCTGCTGTAGCTGTTGCCACACCATGCTGTCCGGCACCAGTCTCGGCAATGACACGGGTTTTTCCCATTTTCTTTGCCAGCAGGCACTGACCCAGTGCATTATTTACCTTGTGAGCACCTGTGTGGTTCAGATCTTCTCTTTTCAGATAAATTTTGGCGCCGCCCAGATTTTCAGTCATACGCTTTGCATAATAAAGACGTGACGGTCTGCCTGCATAATCATTTAAAAGTGCTGTCAGCTCCTGATTGAATTCAGGATCATTTTTATAAAAATCATAGGCTTTTTCCAGTTCCAGAACCGCATTCATCAATGTTTCCGGAATATACTGTCCGCCGTGAATACCAAATCTTCCTTTTGTCATTGCTTATTTCCTCCTGCTCTCCCGGCTGCCTGCACAGCAGTCAGAATCTTGTTTCTGTCTTTCTTTTTATCTGTTTCAACACCGCTGGATATGTCGATGCCACATACATCCAACCGATGGATAGCCTCTTCTATATTTTCCGGTGTCATACCGCCGGCGAGAAAAACTTTTCTTCCCTCCATCATTTTTCCTGCATCTTCGATAATAGACCAGTCAAATGTCTCGCCTGTCCCGTAACCATTATCCAGCACCACTGCATCCGCACTGCTTGCCATAGCACTTTCAAGATCTTTTCTGCTGCGTATTTTAAAGGCTTTCCATATTGATCTGTCTGTGCATTTCAGCAGTTTCCTGAGCTGCCGAATATACGTCTCATCTTCCTGCCCATGGAGCTGGATCACATCTACAACACCCTCATTCAAAAGCATTGCCGCTTTTTCGACAGGCTGATCCACGATCACTCCCACCGGAATAATCTCCGGTCTGAGTCCTGTTCGCAATTGTCTGACTCTTTCCTCTGTTACATTACGGTGACTTTTGGGAAAATTAATGATAAAACCGCAGTAATCTGGTTTCGCCTCATTGACAGCCGTGATATCCTCTTCCTTGCTTAATCCGCATATTTTTATCAATGCCATTATTCACTCCCATTTTGCATCGGCTTCACTATTATATCCGATCTGCACAGCTGTTGTTTGCTTTAAATATTTAAATTTCCGCAGCTGCTGCTTTCATCGCAGTCAGCATTTCTTTCTGATTCTTCGCTCTCATCAGCACTTCACCCATCAGCACCGCGTCCGCACCTGCCTGTCTGAGTACTGCCACATCATTGATCTGACTTACACCGGATTCTGCCACATAAACAGCCTCTTTCGGTATCAGATGCCGAAGCTTGACCGCATTGCTGAAATCCACGCTAAAATCCTTTAAATTACGGTTATTCACACCGATCACTTTTGCACCCGCCGATACTGCCATTTTTATCTCTTCTTCATCATGGGTTTCCACCAGAGCATCCATCCCTAATAGACTGCATATTGTCAGAAAGTGTGACAGCCTTTTTTCATCCATCAGTGCACAGATCAGCAGCACTGCATCAGCTCCCATGCATTTTGCCTGATAAATCTGATAATCATCCACCGTAAAATCCTTTCGGATCATCGGCAGCTGAATATTTTTTCTAACTTCTTCAAATATGGCGTCTGATCCAAGAAACCATTTCGGTTCTGTCAGACAGGATACACAGTCTGCACCTGCCGCCTGATAATTGGCGGCGATTGTTTTGTAATCAAATACCGGATCGATCAGCCCTTTGGATGGAGATGCCTTCTTTACTTCACATATAAAAGCCATTTCTTTCTTTTTCAGTGCTTGACTGAATCTGAATGTGCCTTTCGGAAGTGCCAGTGCCCGCTCTTTCATCACCGCTTCCGGCACATTTTCTTTATCCTTTGCTGCCCGCTCTTTGGCATAAACGGCAATTGTTTCAAGTATTGTTGCTGCCATGTTTCCTTGCTCCCTGCTGTCTTACTGCTTTTTTTCTGAATCCTTCATTGACAGGACATCCTTATCGCTTATTTGAAAATTCAACAAATTCTTCTAATTTCTTCATTGCTGCACCGGAATCGATCAGCTGCTGCGCCAGCTTGATGCCCTCTCCGATACTGTCCGCCTTGCCACCGATATAAAGAGCTGCACCTGCGTTCATGCAAACCGCATCTCTTTTGGCTCCCTGAATCCGGCCGCTTAAAATACCTTTTGTGATCTCTGCATTTTCTGTAGCCGTACCGCCCACCAGTTCATCCTTCGTGCAGCGTTTCAAGCCAAAATCTTCCGGCTGGATCACATAGCTTCTGTAATGGCCGTTGTTGATCTCACATACCGTTGTCGGTGCACTCATAGATATTTCATCCAGTTTGTCCTGCCCGTAAACCACCATGCCCCGTTTTACACCAAGGTTTGTCATCACTCTGGATAATGGTTCCACCAGAGATTCATCATAAACACCCATCAGCTCCATGGTTGCACCTGCAGGATTGGATAATGGTCCCAAAAGATTAAAGACAGTTCGGATGCCAAGTTCCTTACGAACCGGTGCCACATACTTCATAGATGCATGATAATTCTGTGCAAACAGAAAGCAGATACCAATACTTTCAAGTAATTTTGTACTCTGTCCTGGAGTAATCATAATGTTGACACCAAGTGCTTCCAGACAATCTGCCGCACCGCTCTTTGACGAAGCCGCCCTGTTGCCGTGCTTTGCCACCGGCACACCGCCTGCTGCAATAACAATGGCTGATGTGGTAGAAATATTGAAGGAATTGGACTGGTCACCGCCGGTACCGACAATCTCCAGTGCTTCCACATTATGCAGCAGACGAACACCTTTTGCTCTCATAGCTGCTGCACATCCTGTGATTTCTTCAATGGTCTCCCCCTTCATTGCCAGCGCTGTGAGAAAAGCAGCGATCTGTACCTGGGTTGTCTCCCCGCTCATCATCTCATTCATCACCTGTGATGCTTCATCATATGTCAAATTCTGTTTATTTGCCAGTTTAATAATCGCCTGTCTGATCATCTATCTTACCTCCAGAAAATTCTTCAAAATTGTCATGCCGTCCGGTGTCATAATGGACTCAGGATGAAACTGAAGTCCGTAAACTGCATATTCTTTATGTCTGACTGCCATAATCTCACCATCTTCTGTCTTCGCTGTGATTTTTAAACAATCCGGCAGTTTTTCTTCCACAGCAGAAAGAGAGTGATATCTTGCCACCGGAATCTTCTCCGGCAGTCCCCGGAATATCCGGCATTCTCTGTCAATAGCTGACACAGACTGCTTGCCGTGCATCAACTGTTTTGCATAAGATACTTCACCGCCCAGTGCTTCACAGATTGCCTGATGACCAAGGCAGACACCAAGAATCGGGATCTCTCCTGCCAATTCTCTGATAACTGCTTCACAAATACCGGCATCCTCCGGCCGTCCCGGCCCCGGTGACAGGATAATGTGGCTCGGCTTTAATTGCCGAATGTCTTCAATTGCCAGCGCATCGTTTCTTTCTACCCGGATATTCGGGTCAATGCTTCCCACCAGCTGATACAGGTTGTAAGAAAAACTATCATAATTATCAATCAGCAATATCATAAACTGTCACCTCCCTGGGCTATTTTGAGTGCATCCATCACTGCTGCAGCTTTATTGATACACTCCTGAAATTCATTTTCCGGTACAGAATCAGCCACAATACCGGCCCCGGATCTGACAAATACTTTGCCGTTTTTCTGAAATGCCAGACGAATCGCAATACAGGTATCCATATTGCCTGTAAAGTCCAGATAACCGATGGTCCCACCGTAAATACCACGCTTATTATCTTCCAGTTCATCAATAATCTCACAGGCCCGAAGCTTCGGTGCCCCGGACAATGTTCCTGCCGGAAGAACCGCATCAACGGCATCCAGTGCTGTCTTGTCCGATCTGATCTGCCCTTTAACCGTTGAGCCGATATGCATTACATGTGAAAACCGCTCAACAGACATATATTTTTTCACTTCTACGGTTCCGAAATCACTGATCTTGCCGATATCATTTCTTCCAAGATCCACCAGCATGTTATGCTCTGCCCGCTCCTTCTCATCTGCCAGAAGTTCTTTCTCAAGTTCCAGATCTTCCTGCTCCGTTTTGCCGCGCTTTCTCGTTCCCGCCAGCGGAAATGTATGCAGCACACCGTCTTCCAGTTTCACCAGCGTCTCCGGCGAAGCTCCCACCATCTCAATATCATCACTTGAAAAATAAAACATGTACGGAGATGGATTCGTTGTTCTCAAAACTCTGTAGGCATCCAGCAGGGAACCTTCAAAATCCGCCTCCAGGCGATTGGAAAGTACCACCTGGAAAATGTCCCCCTCTTTGATGTAATGCTTTGCCTTTTCCACCATCTCGCAGTAAGCTTCTTTGTCAAACAGCGGTCTGAAATCACTTGTGAGTCTTCCCTGCTTCGATGGCTGCGGCTTTCCGGAGCGAATCAGCTCTGTCATATTTTTCAGTTCTAAAACTGCTTTGTTATACTCTCTGTCTATATCCTCAGTTTTCGCATTGACGATACATATGATTTTCTGTCGATAATTGTCAAAAGCAATGACCTTATCAAACAGCATCAGATCCACATCTTTGAAATTCTCCTCATCCTTTGCTTGAAGCTTCAGGGAAGGCTCCGCATAACAGATATAGTCATAAGCAAAATAACCGACCAGTCCTCCTGTAAAAGGCGGAAAATGGTCAAGCTTCGGACTCCTGTAATCCGCCAATATTTTCTTGATCATTTTGCCTGGATGACTAATATCCATTTCGATGGTCGTTCCGTTCTTAATCGTCATCTTTCCCTTAACGCAGGCCAGTTCCAGCTTCGGATCATAGCCCAGAAATGTATAACGTCCCCATTTTTCATTATCCTCTATTGATTCCAGCATATAAACGTGTCTGCTGATATTCTTCAGGATCCGAAGCACCTCGATCGGTGTCTTTACATCCGAAAATATCTCACAGCTGATGGGAATCACTTTATAATCGCCTTCTGCTGCTATTTTCTTTGCCTCATCCAATGTCAGATTAATCATTCTTCCTGTCCTCCTTGTTGAAATACATTCCGGTGCAATAATTCCTATGCATAAAAAATCCCTGGCAATGTAAATAAATACATTGCCAGGGACGATTGGAATTCACTTATATCGCGGTGCCACCCTGCTTCACAGAACAGAAAGATCCTGTGCGCTCGTTAAAGAAGTACTAACATACTCCCGACAATTAACGCCTGCCCCGCGTCATAGAATACTTGAACAGCTCTGCTGCCTTTCACTATGCCCTCAGTGGTCCATTTGCCTATCTGCGTTCGGCCCGGCTCTCATCCTCCCGGACTCTCTGTGCGTGCACAATAAACGTTATCTCCACATCATCGGTTTAATTGGTTAAATTATTCTCTGACTATTACTATAACCGCTATGGAAATTTCTGTCAAGAAATTTTTCAAAAAACTCTTGTCTTTTTATTTGAGTGCATCCTTCAGTTCTTCTTTGGATGTCACGCCTACCATTCGTTTCACTTCCTGACCATTCTTAAATACGATTAGTGTCGGAATGCTGACAACACGGAACTGGCGGGCCAGCTCCATCTGCTCATCCACATTAACTTTGCCGATCTGAACATCCGGTACCTCCTCTTCAAGCTCATGAAGGATCGGTGCCATCATCTGACACGGGCCGCACCATACAGCCCAGAAATCTACCAGTACCGGTTTGTCGGATTTTGTAATCTCTGCCTGAAAATTTTCTGTTGCTAAATCTATGATTGCCATAATAAGTACCTCCTGAAAATAAGACTCATCTGAAAGTCTCAAGTTAAAATACGATGTCACATGTTCAGTATAGCAAACCTTCAGGCAGAATGAAATATCTGATTTCATGAAGTTTCTTTACTTTTGCTGATCCAACCGCTATACTTATTCTTGCAGGTTAAATCAAAAACAAAAAGTAACACGATATAAAGGACTGTGATGAATTTGAATCAGACAAATGTCTCCAATGAGCTTGCCACTGCACCGGTGGGAAAGCTCCTTTTTAAACTGGCGGTACCAACAGTCATCGCCCAATTTGTGAATCTTCTCTACAATATTGTGGACCGAATTTACATCGGCCATATGCCCGGAACCGGAAGCACCGCTTTAACCGGTATCGGTCTTTGTTTCCCGATTATTTATCTCATTTCTGCATTTTCCGCACTGATCGGTCAAGGCGGTGCCCCAAGAGCTGCCATCTACATGGGACAGAATAAACATACAGAAGCCAATCGGATCATGAATAATTGTTTTGTTGTTCTCATCCTTGAAGCCGTTGTTCTGACTGTTTTTTTCTGGCTTTTCGGAGAACAGCTTCTCTGGCTTTTCGGGTGCAGTGAACAAACCATTGTCTATGCTTTGCCTTATATGCAAATCTATGTTTCCGGATCAATTTTTGTTATGCTGGCCCTGGGTATGAATCTTTTTATTACCACTCAGGGATTTACCCGCTTCAGTATGACATCTGTCCTGATCGGTGCCGGTGCCAATATTATTCTGGATCCGATTTTTATTTACGGACTGCATATGGGCGTCCGCGGTGCCGCTCTGGCAACAATTATTTCACAAGGATTATCCTGCATCTGGATCCTGAAATTCCTCACCGGCACAAAAACACGTTTAAGATTGAAACAATCGGATATGCGGCTTGACAAAAGAATCGTTATTCCCTGTCTCGGACTCGGACTTGGTCCCTTTGTCATGCAGGCCACGGATGCTTTGCTGAATATTGCATTTAACTCTTCTCTTCAGCATTACGGCGGAGATATTGCTGTCGGATGTATGACGATTTCCAGTACCATTCAGCAGATGGTGTGGATTCCCGTACAGGGTATCGGTCAGGGTGCACAGCCCATCATCAGTTATAATTACGGTGCCGGCAATGCCGACAGAATCCGCAAGGCTTTCAAATGTATGCTGACGATTTCCATGACTGCACTGACTGTTTTCTGGCTTCTGGTCCAGCTGTCGCCAACAACATTTATCCGTATATTCAGCAATTCTGAAGAAATTATTGCAACTGCAGGATGGACACTGCGTGTTTATATGGCTGTTTTCTGCATGTTTAGTATTCAGATGTCCGTTCAACAGACATTTACGGCCCTTGGCAAAGCCAAAGCTTCCCTTTTTATTGCCTGCCTTAGAAAAATTATCTTACTGATTCCGCTGATATTTATACTGCCGCATTTCTTTGACAACAAAGTATTTGCTGTTTTTCTTGCAGAACCTGTATCAGACTCCATCTCCATTACCGCGTCCATCATTACCTTCAAAATTGTGTTCGGACGTACAATGTGTCAGTTAGATAAATCTGTTTGACAGAACTAGACAAAAATAGGCTGCCATGCCATTTTCAGCATGACAGCTTATTCTGTTTCATCTTGTTGTTTAATAATATCTATAATTTTCAGAATCTTCTTTTTATCTTCCGGTGAACATTCTGCTAATCGACCAAGAATTTCTTCATCCAGCAGCTCATTCATATCTTCTTGTCCCATCAGATACCCGGATGTAACTCCCAAAGCCTTTGCCAAACGAAATGTAATCAGGACACCGACATTTTTTATCCTGTTATTCTCAATTTTACTCAGATAATTGATGCTAATTTCAGCCATCTCCGCCAGTTTTTCCTGTGTCAGTCCCCTTTCTTTTCTCAAAGCACGTACTTTTACCCCTATATTATCAAATTTCATCTACAAATCAGTCCTTTTTTATAATAAGACCATTGTATATTTTTCATTTAGATATTATAATCAACTATAATACATATTTTCTTTTATTATATTACATATTTGAACTAAGGAGGGTTACATATGTATCATAATCACAAAGATCACTCTCATTTATCTGAACTATCCGCTTCCATCCATGAAAACCACTTTGATTCTGTCCCAATTGAGTACGTGCCTTACAGTGAAGAGGAAATGGCTTTGCTTCAACTTCTTGCCAAACGTCAGGAAGAAGAATTTATGACACTTGAAAATTAACTTTAACTATGAGAAACACGCTCCGCGAGTTTCTCAAGTCATCGCAGCCTCTACACTCCGTTTCGGTCGTTGCTAAACAAGCGCCACTGGCGCTTAGCAACGCCAAGGTCTCGTGCAAGTACGGACTTTGGCTCGTTGCTCGTGTAAATAAAAAAATGCTGAAGAACTGTCAACAACAGCCTTCAGCATTTTATAGTTAATCATCAAACTTGCGAGATGATTTTCCCTCTGTTATACGTAGTCCAAATGACCCTGCAGCCATATATTGCCGCGGAATCTTCTGCCTTCTGCCGGTTCTCCCAAAAGATCTTCTGCATTCATGCACAGATCAATCAGAATATCATTGCATTCAATCAGCATTTGATATAATTTCTCACCTGTTAATTGATTATAAACTTCTTCTACACTCAAAATATCACCCATCACCGAATATTGGTCACAGGCAATACCATACGGCATAAAATAGGACTCCACAATTGTGAGAACATCCTCGGATTTGACACGTTTTGAAATCGAGGTATACATATCAATATCCTCAATTGTCAGATTCTCCAATGCATCCTGATCCCCCTGTCTGGCAGCAGCAATCATGCCATTGCGGGATTCACTCTCACGAAGACGTTTCAATCGCTCCGAATCGTTCTTCATTACAGGCAGAATGACCTTTCCAGAAATAGACAATGCCGACAATCTCACCGATACTGATGAAATCTTGCGCTCCTTCGGATCCATATCTGCATAATCCATCAGATGATTCATATGAAAAATCAGAGATACACCCAAATTCACCACATCACAAAGACCGTCATACTCTTCTCTCTCAGAAATCTTCTCAACACTGATATCATCTGTAAGAGAAATCTGATGACCTGTATAATGCGGAAAATAGTACTCATAACTGAACATGCCATGTTCATCTACTTCACCGCGTACCGTAATCCCGGCATTTGATACAAAATCACGGCACTTCTCCGCATACGGCAGACCACCGCCGCAGCTAGACGCAAACTCACTGTCAGGGCTTCCCATGACCATATCAAGCAGCCGCTGCAAATCTCTTTTATGTTGAACCTTACTAAAACCTACCGCTCTCAAATAATCATGCATATCATCACCTGCAAATGACCTTTATTTTGTGATGACTTCAATGCCGCCAAGATATTTTCTCAGCACTTCAGGTACAACGATAGAACCGTCTTTCAGCTGATTCTGTTCAACCAGTGCAGGAAGTACACGGGATGTAGCCAGACCTGAGCCGTTCAGAGTATGCATGAACTGGATAGATCGGTCAGCTCTTCTAACACGCATGTTGCCTCTTCTTGCCTGATAATCTCTTGCATTGGATACGGAAGATACTTCTTTGTAACCATTCATAGATGGGATAGAAATCTCGATATCATATGTTCTTGCCATAGATGCAGAACAGTCACCTGCTGCCAGTTTAACAGTTCTGAAATGGAAACCAAGTCCTTTAACCAGATTCTCAGCTTTTGTCACAAGTTCTTCAAAAGCTTCATCTGATTTCTCAGGCAGTGTATACTGGAACATCTCTACCTTGTTGAACTGATGGCCTCTGACCATGCCTCTTTCATCCGCTCTGTAAGAACCTGCTTCTCTTCTGAAACATGGTGTATAAGAGAAAAACTTCTTAGGAAGATCAGCCTCTGTCAGGATCTCATCTCTGTAAACAGATGCCAGAGCAGCTTCAGCTGTAGGCAGCATATAATGAATTCTGCCTTCATCCGTCGGATTGGCGATCTTATAAACTTCATCTGCAAACTTAGGGAACTGACCTGCTGTCAGACCACACTGATATTCAAGCATGTAAGGAGGCATGATCATCTCATATCCATCAGCCAGATGTGTATCAATGAAGTAATTCAGTAATGCCCATTCAAGACGTGCACCCATGCCTTTGTAGATCCAGAAACCATTACCGGCCAGTTTAACACCGCGCTCATAATCGATCAGACCAAGATTGGTACAAAGATCCACATGGTTCTTTGGTTCAAAGTCAAATTTCTTAGGCTCACCAAAGTAACGCAGAGGCTGGTTGTTCTCTTTGCCGCCCGGTAAAAGATCATCATCCGGCATATTCGGCAGACAATACAGGTCCTGCTGATACTCATTCATAACTTCTCTCAGCTGTCCGTCCAGTTCGGAAATCTTAGCTTTGATCTCACCCATTTCCTTGAAGATAGCAGTTGTATCTTCTCCTGCCTTCTTCAGTGCAGGAATCTGTTTGCTCACTTTATTCTGTTCAGCCTTCAGTGCTTCTGTCTGCTGAAGAAGTGTTCTTCTCTGTTCGTCTAATTCAAGAATACGGTCGATCAATTCGTCGCAGTCAACCTCTTTTGCCTTCAAACCGGCTTTAATCTTATCCGGATTCTCTCTGATTAATTTAATATCAAGCATCTTCGTCACCTCATCATCGCTTACCGCCAGACGGCGGATCCATTCAATCTTATCGAGCATTAATTATACCATTGTAAAAATACTTTTTCAATACTTATGCCCGCCCTTTCTTTATCAGCATACGCTTTTTCACGGCCGCATATACTGTGAAAGAATATCTGTTCAGCTATTTTGTTCCTGTAGAACCGAAACCGCCGGTGCCGCGCTCTGTTTCATCCAGCTCATCTCTTTCAACAAATTCTGCTGTCAGAAATGGTGTAATGACCATCTGGGCAATACGTTCACCGTTATCAATTTCTGCAGGCTGTGCAGAATGATTGTGCAAAGCAACCATAATCTCACCTCTGTAATCGGCATCGATCACACCGACCTTATTGGCCGGGGCCAGGCCTTTTTTGGTAGCAAGGCCGCTTCGTGCATAAATCAGACCGGCATACCCCTCCGGAACAGCCACACTGATACCCGTATGTACCAGATAGGTTTCTCCCGGTGCAATTGTCACCGGACCATCCATACAGGCATACAGATCCGCTCCGGCTGAAAAAGCAGTTCCATAAGTCGGGATCACCGCTCTGTCGTCTAGTTTCTTTATATTCACCTGCTGCTTCATTGCTGCATCCTCCTGATTTTAATTTTCTTTTACTTCAACATGGACATATTCCTTTGGCTCCCAGAGAACAATATGGCCTGTCTTTAATGAAGGCTGTACTTCTATAATTCTCTGGTTAGATGAGCCCTTAAACTGCAGACTCGGGCTCTTAAGCGCCTCTTTAAATTCTCCATCCACAAGGACATCTATATAGGACAGCATTTCTTTTGTTTCTTCCCACTGCTCAGTCATTCTCCCGAGAATATCCTTTTCAAAATCATAACCTGTATAACACCAGATATTCTTCTCCGGGAATCGGGCTTTTACTTTTCTTAAAAGCGGAAGAATTCCCTGCTGGTTCACATGTTCAAATGGTTCTCCTCCAAGCAGACTTAAACCGGCAATATAAGCCTTGTCCAGATAATTCAGAACCTGTTCCTCTGTCTCCTCAGTAAAAGGTTTTCCATAATGGAAATTCCATGTTTCCTCGTTAAAGCAACCTTTGCAGTGATGCGTACATCCGCTGACAAAAAGTGACACACGTACACCCTTGCCATTGGCCACATCGCAGTATTTAATATCTGCATAATTCAAATTCATCAACCCTCTGTTCAATCAATATATTTATTCAGACTTCACTTACGCAAGGCCCGGTTAAAATTCCGTGTCTGCTGTTCAGACACATATCCTTATCATTATATGGGAAAATATCATGAACCGCAAGCAAATTTACGGATTACATTTCTTGCATGGGTCATATCCCTGTGCGATCAGGTCATCTCTGGAGCCCGTAAATTCCTGTTTATTTGAATTCTTCATCTGTTTGACACTGGAACAGGAAGGATAATGAAACTTTTTTGTATTGGTATTCAGTATGTACTCTGTTCCTGTACTTGCCGGTGCTGTTGTCTCTGCTTCATAAGCTTCTGTCTGCACAGCTTCATCATGATGTGCATCTTCCTGATGCTCATCCTCATGCTTTGTCACCTGACTGCTGCCTGTATTGCTGCCGTTTGAACTGCCGTCCCCGGAAAGCCAGCTGTCTCCGGTTACATAATCAATAGTAATTCCCGGCTGAACATTATATGCATAAACACAGAAGCAGATGCCGTCACCCTCATCCTCAACAGAATAGCCTTCCATTAAAACACCATCTGCCACCAGATTATCACCTGTAAAAATCGGCGTCACTCTGTAAAGAACATGGTTATTTGTTTCCTTGACGTAGTCGGCAACCATATTCTCAAAAGGCAGCATGCCATCTACATTCAGATAACGTGTACCGGTGATCAGATTCTGTTTGTTGGCATTCTCTGCCGTCAGCTGATATCCAATCAAATGGCATCGGTTATATAAGGATTTTCCATCCACATTATCATATTTGACAGAATGCCATCCTGTCGGCTTCACTTCACTGATGCTGCCTCGTTTTTCCGTTGGCATTGTCTCAAGACAAACATTGGCATAAGCTGTACCGCAGCGTCCCAGTGCATCCAGTTCACTATAATTTTCAAATGCCTCTGTTGTCAGATCGTCTGCTGTAAAATAAGGCTCATTGTTATTGACTGCTATATAAGGATCACCGGAATAATCCGGTACATCTGCAGGCTCAAAGTCTGACGGACTGTCTGCGCTTGTCTGTTTCTCCGTATCATCCGCCTGTGTTTGTTCTGCTGTACTCTCATTCTTATCAGTCTCAACAATCTCTGTATGATATTCTGATGCAGCATTCCCGGTCTGTAATGTCTGAGCAGTGTCTCTCGAGCCGCATCCCGCCAACATACACAGACACAAAATCATCGTCAGAAAATAACGGACACTCTGTTTCATCTTATGATGTTTACTCATTTTTCATAAACCTCCATTGTAATTTTTTCGTGGGAAAATCCCACAAATTCCTCTTCCTGTACTTTTGTCATCTTTTCCGGATCAATATCCAGATACTGATCTGCCGGATATACACGGTTCCACTTAAAGATGATCAGTTTTTTTATTTCATTTTCAAACGCCTTCAAAGGCTCCTTTTCAACAAAACAAAAATCTTCTCCTGAAGCTTCCTCAAGATAGTTTTCCGAAACAATAATCCTATCATCTTCTGAAAATAACTTGGCAGAATAAGCACTCATATACACTTGATGGCCTTCACTCAGCCTCATGACACACTCACATAATACCCTGTCACGGCTTTGTCTCCGTTTATTAAACATCATGCCGCCATTATCATCCACGCAAACAATCACCTGCATCCTCGTACACCTCCGTCATTTTTTCCCTGAAGTTCACATGCCATAAGTATACAATAATATCTAACTTTTTGCTACATTAACCCACCATCTAAAACCAGTGGGATTGCGGTAGCCTTATTTTATCAGAAAATTACATTTCAATGCAGATGCATATTGGTTAGGAGATATCGTAAAGACAGCAATTCAACAGTACGCCAATTGCCAGAGAACCAAAGAGCTATATAAAACCTATAGATTGCTAAAAAGCTAAGCTTCTATACTACACAAAGTATCAAAATAATTTTTTGACATTTTTAGAAATGCATGTTAATATGATTATATAAAAAGAGGGCTACCGATAGACGGTTAGTCCAATAAAGTGAATTACCAAAATAACCGCTTAGTTTACCAGACGTGGGCGGTTATTTTTGTGTCTTATTACCATCCTTACCAAATGTATATCCTATACTAAAGCAGGTTAAACCGAAGCTTACTACTGCAATAAAGTCAACAATACTCATTGGCTTAGCCCTCCTTCCTTACGGATTCCCCTTCGGGTATCTATGTAATCAGAGGGTCACAGTTCTTCGTTCTACTTCGGTCGTTGCAAAACGAGTGCCACTGGCACTCTGCAACCCTCTGTTGAAGGACTAACCGCCTACCGTTATATGGCAGCACCCATATTTCGATTATATCAATTTTTAGTTTTATACGCAATATGTAAAACTAGTTTATATAAAAAGCTCCTCCGCTTTTTACAGCAGAGGAGCTTTTGTATTTACTGTGAAACTTATCTTTCTTTTCTCTTCGCACAAGAGATCTTTCGGCCTGGTGCACGTTCCTTTGTATTATAAATGCATTACTCTGGCATTAATTTCCTTTGTCTTGCCAACATTCCAGAAATTCTCACCAAGATATCCGCATGTACGTCTTGTAACGTTCATCTTGGAATGATCCTTATTGCCGCACTGAGGGCATTCCCATTCGAGATCATCGTTAATCTTAATCTCACCATCATAACCGCAGACATGGCAGTAATCAGACTTGGTATTAAACTCTGCATACTGGATATTGTCATAAATAAACTTAACAACCTCCTCCAATGCCTCCAGATTATGTCTCATATTCGGAATCTCCACATAAGAAATGGAGCCGCCGGAGGAAATCTTCTGGAACTGACTCTCAAATGAGAATTTGCTGAATGCATCAATCTTCTCTCTGACATCCACATGATAAGAGTTTGTATAATATCCTTTATCCGTAATATTTTTGATCTCGCCGAACTTCTCAAGATCAATTCTTGCAAAACGATAACAAAGAGATTCTGCCGGTGTACCATAGAGACTGAAACCGATATTCGTTTCGTCACGCCATCTGTCTGCAGCTTCTTTCATATGATTCATGACACGAAGTGCAAACTCCTCGCCCACAGGGTCTGTATGACTAACACCCTTCATCAGCTTCGTCACTTCATAAAGGCCGATATATCCAAGAGACATCGTTGAATAACCGCCATACAAAAGCGGATCAATCTTCTCTCCCTTGTCCAGACGGGCAATTGCGCCATACTGCCAATGAATAGGACTAACATCCGACAATGTTCCTTTTAATGCATTATGGCGGCACATAAGTGCCTCAAAACACAATTCCAGACGTTCATCCATCAGTTTCCAGAATACTTCCTCATTGCCTTTAGCCAAAATACCGATCTGAGGCAAATTAATACTGACAACTCCCTGATTAAAACGCCCCTCAAATTTGTAATTACCATTCTCATCCTTCCAAGGAGACAGGAAACTTCGACATCCCATGCAGCTGAAAACATTTCCTTCATAATTCTCACGCATCTTCTTCGCTGAAATGTAATCAGGATACATACGCTTTGCAGAACATTTAACTGCCAACTTCGTAATATAATCGTATTTGCCGCCTTTTAAGCAATTGTTCTCATCCAGAACATAAATCAATTTCGGGAAAGCCGGTGTCACATAGACGCCTTTCTCATTCTTGATGCCTTCAAGACGCTGTCTGAGAATCTCCTCGACAATCATGGCATTCTCTTCAATGTATTCATTTTTCTCATCCAGATTCAGGAAAAGTGTTACAAAAGGAGACTGGCCGTTGGTTGTCATCAATGTATTGATCTGGTACTGAATGGTCTGTACACCGGATTTCAACTCATCCTTCAAACGATCCTGAACCAGCTTCTCAATGGTCTCATCATCAAATTCATCACCAAAATGAGCTCTGTAAGCCTTCTCATACTTATCATGACTCTTACGCAGATACTTGCCAAGATGCTTCAAATCAACTGACTGACCACCGTACTGGCTGCTGGCAACAGCAGAAATAATCTGAGTCATAACTGTACAGGCTACCTGGAAACTCTTAGGACTCTCAATTAACTTGCCATTCATAACTGTGCCATTGTCCAGCATGTCCTGAATATTGATCAGACAACAGTTAAAAATCGGCTGCACAAAATAATCCGCATCATGGAAATGAAGAATACCTTCTTCATGTGCCTTCGCAATCTTCTCCGGGAGCAGAAGACGCTTCGTCAAGTCCTTCGAAACTTCACCCGCGATCAAATCTCTCTGTGTAGAAGCTGCAGTCGCATTCTTATTAGAATTCTCCTCCATAACTTCCTTATTGCTGTTCTTGATCAAGCTGAGAATTGAATCATCCGTTGTATTCGCACGACGAACTAATTCACGTGTATAACGATAAACAATATATCGTTTTGCCAGATCATACTTTCCCAAGGCCATCAATTTCTGCTCAATGATATCCTGAATGTCCTCGACAAGAATTCTCTTTCTCTTTCTTGTCTCCACATAAGAGACAATCTCTTCGATCTCCTCATCAGAGACTCTCTCTTCTTCAGGAACCTCCTCATTGGCTTTCCCAATCGCAACTATAATCTTACTGCGGTTATAATTGACTTCCTGTCCATCCCTTTTGATAACAATCATAATGACCTTCCTCTCAATTTATAACAAACAATATCATGTTGTCCATAAGTATAAACAACGAATTAACCACAAAATATAGTAAGAACATTCGTTCTGTTTCTCAAACGTTCCGTGGACTATTATAGCACGCTTATTTCTAAAATACCATAGTAAATATTCTGAAGAATAAATATCGTCACTTTTCACGAATTTTAAAATATTTTTATGTATAAACGAGATGAAACACACTTTGCGAGTTTCACTCGTTATCACGATATTCGGCAAAGTTTCATGCAAGCATGAGCTTTGCCTCATTATCCGCGTAAATCAAAAAAAAGACTCTGAAATACATTCAGAGTCTTCTTACACAATGAGACATCCGGGGTTCGAACCCGGGACACCTAGATTAAAAGTCTAGTGCTCTACCAACTGAGCTAATATCCCATCATGCCCAGAACCGGAATCGAACCAGTGACACGAGGATTTTCAGTCCTCTGCTCTACCGACTGAGCTATCTGGGCGCATAAATAGGCAAGCGCAAGAGTGACCAATGGTCACTGAACGAGTCGAGGACTCGTGAAGCGGGCACTCTAAGCTTATTCTACTTATTGAGTTGCGGGGGCCGGATTTGAACCAACAACCTTCGGGTTATGAGCCCGACGAGCTACCGGATTGCTCTACCCCGCGATATTATTTAATTGTCTGCTTAGACACATAAGTACCTGACAAACTCTTTCATTTATCAAGTACTTCAACTGGGCGGAGGTGGATTCGAACCACCGAAGCGTGTCGCAGCAGATTTACAGTCTGTCCCCTTTGGCCACTCGGGAATCCGCCCATATCTCTATATAATTGTTATATCGAGAAAAGCCGATGATCGGACTCGAACCGATAACCTGCTGATTACAAATCAGCTGCTCTGCCAATTGAGCCACATCGGCATCTATGGAACCTATAGGGCTCGAACCTATGACCCTCTGCTTGTAAGGCAGATGCTCTCCCAGCTGAGCTAAGATTCCATATAAACGACCCAGATCGGACTCGAACCGACGACCTCCGCCGTGACAGGGCGGCGCTCTAACCAACTGAGCCACTAGGCCATTAAAGGTTTGCACCTTCAAAACTGCATATCAACTAAACACATTCTTTAGAACCATTTTGGTCAAGCCCTCGACCGATTAGTAACAGTCAGCTCCG
>Ga0129310_1000285_pt1 | contig 68347 bp, 95 predicted proteins | sample Go1ome_2_FD_94433 | JGI IMG/M metagenome (GOLD analysis project Ga0129310, IMG submission 94433) | Western lowland gorrila individual fecal microbial communities from Wisconsin, USA - Go1022A metagenome | ecosystem: Host-associated > Mammals > Digestive system > Large intestine > Fecal | place...
GTCCACCGTCATCAAGAGCCACCACAACGTGGGCGGTCTGCCCGATACCGTGGACTTCAAGGAGCTGGTGGAGCCGCTGCGCAACCTGTTCAAGGACGAAGTCCGTCAGGCCGGCCGCGAGCTTGGTCTGCCCGAGTATCTGGTCAGCCGTCAGCCGTTCCCCGGCCCCGGTCTGGGCATCCGTATCATCGGCGAGGTGACCCCCGAGAAGGTCACCATCGTGCAGGACGCTGACGCCATCTGGCGTGAGGAAATTGCCAAGGCCGGTCTGGATAAGGAGATCAGCCAGTATTACGCTGCACTGACTAATATGCACAGCGTTGGCGTCATGGGCGATGAGCGCACCTACGATTACGCCGTTGCACTGCGCGCCGTGACCACCACCGACTTCATGACCGCAGAAAGCTACGATATGCCGTGGGATGTTCTGGGCACTGTCACCAGTCGCATCGTCAACGAGGTCAAGCACGTCAACCGCGTGTTCTACGATTGCACCGGTAAGCCGCCTGCAACGATCGAGCTCGAATAATGGAATATGAAAAAATACATCGTGCCTACGTTTGAAAAATGATGAATTTTGTAAAAATGACATCACTTTGACATCATCCGCTTCAAAAACACTTGCTGGATGTACAGAGAACTGGTAGCACGGTTTATTATCGAAGAATAATTTGAAAGCCCCGGAAAGCAACGAGAAATCGAAACTTTCCGGGGCTTTTGTGACATCATGACATCAAAAAACAGGCTGTGACATCATCTGTTTTGGCCTTAGCCGAGTGGCATCAAATCGGATTCTTCATCGAAGGAAGAGGGGGTGCTGAGGGTTTCTAGTCTTGACACGAGTTCCTGCTGCTTATTGGGGTACAGATGGGCGTATGTCCGCATGACAACGGGAACGGTGTCCCCGATTCGCTTGGCCACCAGAACAATAGAATATCCAAGTTCGATACAGAGAGAAACATGACTGTGTCTAAGATCATGGACGCGAATGTCCGGCAGATAGGTTAGCTGGGTGCAGCGGGTCAGTTCTTTGTTGAGGGCTGTACATGTCATGTAAAATACCCGATCATCTGGGGTCAGGCCGTATAGCTTAGAACAGTAGGTACGGAATTCTTCTGCCAGCCAATGGGGGATAGGCACATTCCTGTTGCCACCCTTTTTGCTGTTCTTGGTGGGGCCGAGAATGTCTTGACCCTTTTTCCGATGATAGGTTTTATAGATTCGCAGCTGGTCATCATCGGTCAGGTCTTTCGGCAACAATGCCAGCATTTCACCTTCGCGGCATCCTGTCCAAAACAGAATGTCAAATGCCAGGAGATAGGCTTCATTGCGGAATTCCTTCCGCAAAATTTCATACTGGTCTTTCGTTATGATAAGCATTTCCCCGGCAACGGAGGAACCCATATAGCCGGCCGCATCGCACGGATTGAATTGCAGACCGTAGAATGTCTGGGCATAGTTAAAGAGGGCAGTCAACTGTGCATGAATGGTATAGAGATACGTTTCCGCATAAGGCAGACCAGTGGCTTCGCCCATCTCCTTGACCCGCTGTTGCCAGTCTCGAATGTCCAGGGCTGTGATTTCGTTCATTTTCCGGTTTCCGAGAAGCGGAACAATTTTGGTGTCAAAAATATTTCGCTTAGTGTCCATTGTGGTGCCACGGACATGATGCTCCCGGTCGTTGAAGTATAACTCCACAAAGCTGGCAAGTGTCATATCACAGCTTTTGGCTTTCTGCAGATGAAATTCCCGCTCCCACTCCTGCGCTTCGCAGCGGGTTTTGAAGCCGCGCTTGCGCTTTTGCTTCTGCGCTCCGGTGAAATCAGTATATCGAAACTGGCAATACCAAGTTCCCGTTTTTTCGTCTTTATAGCAGGGCATCGAATGTACCTCCTGAAGAGTTTATAAATCCCCGACCATTTTTATAATGGCCGGGGTCTTTTTTTATTGTGGAAGAATTGCCTTGAACTGGTCTACGTTGTCGGAATTGCTAAGCAGAAAATAAATATTTAGTCCGCTGTCAGAGCGGATTCGCAGTCTGCCATATTCGCAAACAAGGCATTTTTTGTTGTTCTTATAGCGCCGGTCAGGAGAACCATCGGCGTTTACTCTGAGCCAAGTTTCTTTGACCACCTTGCTATCCGCCGGTAGATGCTCCTGATCCGTGACACAGTTGACAGAATCGACATTGAAAGAGACCTCCGAAAGGTCGTATGCGCTGATTTTGCTATTGTGGAGATAGAACACCTTATCCGGGAAAATATAAATGGACTCCTTCTTATTCAGAGCGGCCGAAAAAACAGGCACATTTGTTCTGAGAAAATAGGGGAGTGCAGGCATTCCGAGAGCTTTTTCTTCGGATACGGTTTTCTCGGCACCGCCATTCTTTTTTGCGCTGCTGTTGGTGTGGGTTTCGGGTACATAGAAAACGGCATCACAGGCAAATAATTTACGCCAGGCGTTATACCATTCTTCGTAGGCATCAAACTGTTCATCGGTGAAGTCGTATTCCAAATTTACAGGAGCAATATAGTGGGCATAGAGAAATACGATGAATGATAAAATGGTCAGGAAAAGCCGCTGTGGTGTATGAAGAACGATGAAAGCGAGCAGGCCAATGGCACCAACAATAAACGATGCTTTATTGAGAAAACGAACCCGGCGGATTCGTTTCATAAGCGCCTTGAAATCGGAATCTTTATAGTCTGCGCGGTCGGTAGATTGAAAGACTTCCGTATCTGTATAAGGCTCTTCCTTGGAGGCACTTTTTCGTGCAGATTTATGAATGGATTCCTCGGTTGAATAACTCAATCCTGTTCTTGGGATGGATGCTGTTTGCCGAATTTTTCCGTTGGCTGTTTTGGTGATCCGATACCCTGGAACACCCCACGAATAGCCGACACCGCTGCCTGAAATATTGATGCGGAATCCGCCACCGAGCCGAATACTTTTTCTGTACCTGAATCCCATAGCACACCATAACCTTTCCTGTTATTTTATCACGAGCCTTGGTATATGTTTCCAAAAGCTGGAAATGCAAAGCGCAAATGTCATACTCTTTCAATGGCCTATCTGTAAGCCAGAAAGGAGTGATGGCACATGGCAGTATCGGATGAACACCCGAAGCACGGAGAAGTGCTGGATGAAGTTCTGCGGGACGAAATCAAGGATTTAACCCCTGAACAGATCCGGCAGGTGCTTGAGTACATCGGGCAGCTGAAGGAGCAGTAACGCATCCTTCAGCATGGGCAGACTCCCTTACTGGGGGTCTGCCTTTTGTTCTGCATCCAGGAATTTCAGGAATCGAACGTACTCTATGACCTTTCGCATTTCATCATCGGTCAGGTCCTGCACGCTGTCCATAAGTTGCTGCTGCATAGCATTTTTGACGTTTGATGCAGGGGTGTCTACCTCGCCGCGCAGGTAGGCCACGGACACCCCGTAGAGGTCTGCAATGATAGAAAGGTCTGCATCCGTTGGAGTTGCCTTACCGTCCTTCCAACCGGCAATCAGAGAACGACTTTTCCCACATAGGCGCGCTATAAAAGCGCCTGATGTGCCATAGTGTTCGGTCAGATCGACGATGCGTTGTACTGTAACCGTCATACGTTTTACCAGCTTTCTTCTAAGAATCTTGTGCACGGTGCTGAAATCTAACAAATGTTTGCTTTACGGTCTTGTCCTCTAACAAGTGTTGGATTATTATATAATCACAATCAAACATTTGTTAGATTGCAAGAGCCAATGGAGGACAGGACAATGAGAACAGTAAAATATAGCGAATTGAGCCGGGCGATGCATGATTTTACAAAGCAGATTGACACGCTGGATGAGTGCATCGAAGTTGGCTTGGTTTCAGGCGAAAAGGTGCAGATTAGCATTTCGGCCAGTTGCCCGGAAGCAAACCCGGAGAGAGTAGCAGAGTTCGCAAAGCATCTGTCCGAAGTTGCAGAAGCTGCAAAGAGTTTCAAGTACGTTGGTTATACAATTGTTCGATAAGGAGGAATCAATCATGACGTATGCAGACATCAACAAAATGTTCACCGCTGAGGTAAGCAAGTACCTGGCGCTTGGATATCATTTCAACACTTCGACCATGAACGCCAGCGAGGGCGAACTTGGCAAGGTGGACTTGACCGATGGAAAGGAAGTTGTTCGTGTTTTGCTCCGAACCTTCTCCAAAGACTGGGACAAGCGGGGAGTGGAACTGATTGTTGGTCGTGTGGCCGAGAAGGAAGAGGTTCGGCCGGATGTGGCATATAGCCGTAACTCCATCTGGAATGGCCGCTTGGAGCAGATTAGCAACCAGCGCTTCTACGAAGTGAACGGTTATGGAGACTCCGACAAGTTCTACGGAACGGAAGCGGATGCGGAAGCTGTCAGCAAGGTGCGGATGCGCCGGTATGCACAGCGTCCGAATCGCCAGAACAAGGACATGACCAGCGCCCAGACCATCAAAATTGCCGTTCCGTTTATCCGCAGGAAGCTGGGCATCAAGAACGTGGACAAGAAGCGTGTTGAGGTGTTCCGCACGCCAGACCACCGGTACATCATCAGCTACCGCGGCACTGGCTACCAGCTGAACAGAAAGGAGGATTGACCATGTATTGCAACAAGTTTTTTAAGACCGAGGATGAAGCCAAAGCGTTCCAGAAGTCCCACGGCGGGGCTCTGTACAAGAATGTCAAGCGGAGCCACACCCGGGAATCGTACCGGGTGGAAGCTGCAATGGCTGTGCAGGGCGGCTGGATGCACGGCACTGATCTGGATGCACACCCGTACTGTGTGGCATGGAATGGCGAACCGCTGAAAGCAAGAAAGGAGAATTAAGCCATGAAAGCACTGAAAATTGAGCCGGGCAAAGTCCCGGAACGCATTGACGTTGACAACGAACTTGCAAGCCTACAGAGCATTGTGGGCGGCTATATCGAGGTGCTTTACCCCGATGCACGCCGCCCGGTGGGCCTGATCTGCAACGAGGAAGGCAAGAACTGCAACCTCGAACTGAACCGGGCATTGTACAAGAACGGCAAGCCCTACGACATCATTGCCGGCACGTTCCTGGTGGTGGGACTCTCGGAAGAGGACTTCACAGACCTGCGGGAGGAAGATGCAGCCTATTTTGAGAAGCGGTTCCATTCGCCGGAGAAGTTTGGACGGTTCGCCGGGCGGTTGATTATCTCCAAGGTGGTTCATGGCGGGGTGTAAACCCCGCTTTTTTCTCATTTATTAACAAATTATGAAAACCGACTGGGTTTTCTGGGTTATGTTCGGTTATGCTCGCTTATTTTGGCTTGAAATAGCCTGACAAAAATAAAAATACATAAGTGAAATCTTGACCAAAAGAGTGAAATCTGAATCCAAAAGCTCAAATCGATTTTGAAAAAAGGAGAAAAGCAACTCAAAAAAGAATCGTAAAACGTTGATTTCTCAAATGTTAATAAAGCATGAAAACCCAATTGGTTTCTCAGAAACCCACAAAAACCCAACAAAACCCAAAACGCGCAAGATTAAGAATAAGATTAAGAATAAGATTAGAAGACTATCGTCTTCATCACGCGCGGGCGCGCGCGTTATATGGCTGATGACGAGGACGAATCCAATTGATGAAGAACAGGATCATCGGTGCGACCGAGCAGGTAGTCAACGGAACAGTCCAGCTTGTCAGCCATGGCAACGAGAGCTTCTATTCGCGGAAAGCTGCCACCTGACTTCATGGTGGACAGCGCATTCTTGCTCAGGTTGCAGTCAACCAGTAGGTCTTTGACCAGAACGCCCCGCGTATGGGCGGCTTGTTTGATGCGGTCAGCAATTTGGGAAGAAGTGAACATAAAATGCACCCCCAATCTGTGCAAAAGATAGAATCCCATAATTTTGGGAATAATGCGTTGAAATCCCATAGTTCTGGGATTATAATATATCTAACAAGTGATTCATTCACCTGTTAGATGGAAAGGAAACGCAACATGGAGAGATTTGTAGCACCCATGGCTACATGGGAAATCGTGGGCGGCGACCTGCCGCCTGTCCGGGTTCGTGCCCGGACGTTCGATGAAGCACTTGCAAAGGCAAGGCTTCGCGATCCCGGCTATTGTGCCGGATGGGTCGTTGAGGAGGGCTGAACCATGGAAATCAAAAACGTGCACTGCGAGAAGCAAGCGCTGGAGCTTTTCAGGATGATGCCGGACAACAAGAAGTCATCTCTCCACAATGCGTTGAGCCGAAACCTTGAGTTTACCACTTCTTGGGGACTGGAACTTGGCGAACTCCGTGCTTATCAGAACGGTGTTTACATCACTCTCCAAGGTACGCGCTGCAGTTTTTCCGTGTATGCAGAGTTGGTGAACGGAAAGCCTGTTTTCAAGCGCAAGCCCCCTGAAAGCAAGCTCAGCCTGAAATTCAGAAGCGGTCTGCTGTTCGATGCTGGAGACTTCAACGAATTCTAAACAATATTGGAGGACAAGACAATGTTTAAGATCACCGACGCCGAGAAGCTGAGAGATGCTTACACCCTGCTGGCGTTCATCCGGGACACCACCACCGCCGAACAGAAGTCCGGCATGGCCGCATTTATTGCCAGCATCAAGAAGGAGATCCGGGACTACAACAACCGCCCGGCACCTGACAGCCGCATTATCGAGGAGCGCGGCATTGATGGCTACATTGAGCTGGTGCAGCTCCCGAACGAACTGGACAAGGCCAACAAGGTCGATGCAGCCGAATGGTTCCGGGAAAATCACTACTACGAGGTTTACCCAACGGCCTATGACTGTTCTGGCCAGCGTTTCACAATCTGGTACAAGCTGCACCGCCGCTGCGGACACTGGTTCGCATACCATTCGGTCGGCTTTGACGTTTAATCAAAAGGGGAGACTAAATCATGCTGGACAAAAACGGAATCGAAATCAAGACCGGGGACGTCGTAAGAATCACCGGGGCGTACTTCAAGACAGACAATGCGCTCTACTTTGTGGAGCACAGCGCGGGAGACCCCAACTGGTGCGGGAAAGACCACTGCCTGCTGAAGATCAAGCGCAATGGAGAGCTGAGCAAGGCCAAAAACGCGGTCTGTTTCTGGCCGATCATGGTCACGGTCAACGGCTACGAGAAGTACACCACCGCAAAGCTGTGGAACAAGGAACACGCGCAGATCGAGATCGTCGAGGGCATCGACAAGGCCCACATCGCTGAGTATTTCAGGGACAGGGCGCAGCAGTGTGACAAGTGGATTGAGCGGTACACTTGGGACTTTGGCGCGGATAGCAGCTCCGTCAAGGAGCAGGAGCAGTACAAGGGCTTTTACAATTCCGTCGTGGCAAGATTGGAGGTCTGAACGATGAAAGTCAACGGTATCACAATTAGCAATGTCATTCTTAGAAATGTGCTTGCAAACATGATCCTGAACGGCAACGAATGGGACGGGTCCGGTACATCTTACATGTACGTTGTTAGTCAGAACTATATGACGGATGACGGCCATATCAATACGGAAGATTGGAAACTGAGAATTCTTAAACGCGACAATCTGGAACTTGTTACAGAAGCAGAGTTCAGCAAAGAGGGAAAGATCTTTCAGGAAGCGCTCAAGTATTTACAACCCGCCTGATGATGACCCTGTGGCAAAGGTCGAAACCACCCGGCAGCCAGCCGGGCAAGGTCGCGGGAACCACCGCAAAGAAAGGAAGATTCACATGAAGTATGAGATCTACCAGCTGAAAGAGGACACCATGGAGCAGGTAAAACTGCGGTTCATGGCATCCGATCAGGCCGCACAGCTGGGCGGCATCCACCGGGAGAACTACCGCCGGGTATACGGCGGTGAGATTCCGTCTGTCCCGGAAGTGGGCAGGATGCTTCTTCGCCTGTTCGCGCTCTTTAACGGGGCAGATCGGCCTGCCGACTTCTCCGGCCACAGCATGAGCGTGTCCGATATTGTGCGGTTCACCGAGGATGGTGCATCCAGCTGGTGGTATTGTGAGCCGTTCGGCTGGATGGAACTGACCGAGGAAGAATGGGGGCTGACCTGATGCGCCACTACACCAAAGCGGAGTGGGACAAGATCCCGGAGGCCTACAAAGGCCGCTGGGAGTCGTCACCCTTCAACCTTGAACGGGTGGCGCGGGGCGAACTGCCGGCAGAGTACATCGGCAAGCGGAACACCATCGTCTACGAGGAGGGCTGTGGTACGGTGCTTATCACCGAGGGCGCGCACTTCGTCATTGATGGGTGATTCCACCGGAATTGAACAAACGTCTACAAAGAAGCGATTTTAGCCGCATATCCTGTCGGGCGGCAAATTCCTTGCGGAAGAATCAAAAACGCAAAATAGGGCCACAAGAGCGGCTCTGAGCGTTATTTCCGCTGGCTCAGAATGAATTGCAGGTAATCTGTAACCTTTTGTCGCTCTTCATCTGTCAGATCCATGCGCTTTACAGCGGGGTCAACGGTGCGGCCCATGAGGAAGTCCATGGAGCAATCCAGGTAGTCAGCGATGCGAGCCAGACTGTCGGCAGCAATCATGCGGCCGGTGCGCAAGCTGGAGAGTGTACCCTTGCTCATTCCAAGTTCGGTAAACATATCCTTCAGCTGGACATTGCGGGCCTTTGCCTGGATTTTGATATTTTCCGCAAGGGAAATAGAATCATACAAATTTTCGATAGGCATTTTGTGCATCCCTACAAAACCTTACAATTGTCACATTCGATGCTTGAAATACGACAATTGCAAGGTTATAATACACTTGTACAGAACAAATGTTAGGTGAAAGGGTACAGCGCTTACCATTCAGCGCGTTCCCCAGGACCCCTCGGCAAAGGGGTTCATTCGTACCACGCAATACGAACCATGAACGTTGACCTCCTAAAGACAAGCGCCGCTGCAAAGCATAGCGGACAACAGCCGCAAGTTGGATGCCGTGCAGTTATAGCGCCGCTCCCATGACAGCTTCGCTTAACAACAGGGGAGCGCGTTGAATGGTGGGTACTGGCTCTTTCATTTTATCAGAAATCTAACAAGTGTTCAATACACTTGTTAGATAAATCTTTGTTAGGAAGGAGAAAAAAGCATGAAAAAGACTACGATGCCGGATTGGTGCGTGGCTGTCAAGAAAGCCATGATCGACCATGATGACATGACCGTTACGGAACTGGCAAAGGAAACGGGCTTTTCTCGCTCGCATATCAGCCAAGTCGTCAATGGTGTGCTGGTGCCGTCCGAGAACGTCCAGGGCGCAATTGAAAAGTGCCTGAACATCAGCGGGGTGGCTTACCGGAGCTAACCTACATCTCAAGTATACCAGAAAGGACGGCGTGGAAAAATGGCGATTGAAAGCCAGAATATTTACAAAAATGCGCGGAAATCTGCTGGTTTTACGCAGGAAAAAGCATCGCAGCTTTTGAACGTGTCGGTTGACAGCCTGCGGGACTATGAGCAGAGCCAGCGTCCAGTACCCAGCGATGTGGCGAGCGCCATGTGTGACGTGTATCAAGCCCCATATCTGGCCGTGCAGCATCTGCGGTTGACATCGGAACTCGGCAAACGGGTCGTGCCTGAGATCCAGTTGAAAGACCTGCCGGAAGCCGTACTGGGCGTTCTGGCAGCGGTTCAGCGCTTCTGTGCAAAGCGGGATGCAATGGTAGAAATCGCCGCAGACGGCCAGATCACGGAGAGCGAGCAAGCCGAATGGGACGAAATCATGTGTTTGGCCAACGACCTGAATGTGGCAATGAACAATATGCGTTTTTCGAAAGGAGGACGGCAGTCGTGAGCAAAGAGTCGTATTTCATCGGCTGTGCAGAGGTTGCAGAACTGGTTGGCTGTGGCAAGTCCCGGGCATATAAGTACATCCAGCAGATGAATCAGGAGTTGGAAGCAAGGGGAAACCTCACGTTTCCCGGCCGGGTGCCTCGGCGGTACGCCATGGAGCGCTTTGGCCTTGTGGAGGTACAAGACAATGCAGAAAAGAACAATCATCCCGCTGGCAGCAGCGGTGGCGGCGCAGGTGCTGGTAATCGGAAGCATCGCCGTGGCGTTCACTTTCCGGCAGAAGCCGCCGGTTGATACGCTGATTGCCGTTCCGGTAGTGGCCGAAGTCGAGCGGGGAGAATGCATCCGGCAAGACCCGGACCCGTATGAGCCGGTTACATATCAGGTGCCGCTGGCCCCGGAACTGCAGTCCTACACAGCGGAAATGTGCGACCTGTACGATGTTCCCTTGGAACTGGCCTATGCAGTCATGCAGGTCGAAAGCGGGTTTACCGTGGCGGCGCACAGTTCCACCGGGGACTATGGCTTGATGCAGATCAACAGCATCAACGCAGGGTGGCTCGAAGATGAACTGGGGATAACGGATCTGCTGGATGCCCGCCAGAACATCCAGGCGGGGTGCTATATGCTGGGAAAGTATCTCAGCGAGTACGAGGGCAACGTAAACTGTGCCCTGATGGCTTATAACCTTGGCACCGCCGGGGCAAAGAAAGCCTGGTCTGCTGGCACATACAGCACAACCTACACGGACAAGGTGTGGGCCGCGATGGTGGTCCTGCTGGAAGGAGAAAGGGATGTTTCGTAAGATGGCACAAATGATTCAGGCGCACGCCGAAAAGAAGCTGCTGGACGAAGTTTTTGCAACGTATCGGGATGTGCAGGATGCCGCCGCCGAAATGGCGCAGGTGCTTCCGTGTCCTCGCTGCGGGAAGCAGACCATGAAGATGCGCCTGCACAGCAACGCTCTTTCCCGTCAAGTTCCGGGCATCGCGATTTGCGACCGCTGCGGAACCGAAGAAGCACTGGAAGATGCTGTTCGCCAGCCGATGGATGTTCGCAAGTGGGCGCTGATTGAAACCTACATGAAGGGAGCAAACCTGAAATGAAACGCAAAGAAAGGCATTTGACCGTGATGGGCTGGGTCGTTGTTGGACTGCTGGACACGCTGGCCGGCGTGATTTCCGGTGGGCTTATGGCTTTGTGGCAGTTGCCCAGTACATATCGCTGGCGCGGCTACTGGGCAATCGGCGGAGAGTGGATTCTCATTGTCGGCGCGATCATCATCGCATCCCGCCTGATGCACGAACTGCAGATGCAGGTGATTTTCGGAGGAAAGAAGCATGACAAGGTGCGCTCGGTGTCATCGGTGTCACAGGATCATTACAGATCCGGCGGCAATCGAAGCGGGGTACGGCGCGAAGTGTTACGCCAAGGAGTTTGGCAAACGGCTCCAAGCGCCCAAAAGGCCCCGCAGAACAAAGACTGCCACACAGCCTAAAATCACCGTTGAGCGCCAGATTGTAGGGCAGCTCTCGGTGTGGGATATACTCGCCGCGCACGAAAAAAGCGCTGACCAGAACGGCCAGCGCGCTACAAATGGATAGAGACCCGCACATTCCGTTGGCGCTTGATGCAGGAACATCGAGCCGGAAAATGCAGGTCTCCACCACACACAACCATATTGTAGCATAATCGGTTGATTTTTTCAACAGGTACGAAGCGGCGGTCAGGAGCGTTCCTGCTGCCGTTTTTCTATACAGAGAATCAGGAGGTTATACATGGAAAAAGAACTTACTACCACCGTTCAGGCCCCGGCATTGGCTGACAGCCTGATTGTGGTACAGCAGTTGCCTATCATCAAGGAACAGCTGCACAGCATCAAGGCGCAGGCCCAGGAATCCGTGTCCGAGGCGCTTTCGCTGGCCTGCACGGAAGAAACCCTCAAAGTGGTCAAGGAGCGCCGGGCGGCGCTGAACCGCGACCGCAAGGATCTGGATGCCCGGCGTATGGCCGTGAAAAAGCAGATCATGCAGCCGTTTGAGGACTTCGACAAGGTCTACAAGGAGTGTGTCACGGATGTGTACGGCCCAGCAGACGAAGCACTGAAGGGCAAAATCACGGACGTGGAAGCCGGCCTGAAAGCCGATAAGGAAAAGAAGGTCAAGGACTACTTTGCCGAAATGGTCAAGGCCAACGGCGTTGAGTGGGTCAAGTACGAGGACATCGGCATTGCGGTCACGCTGACCGAAAGCCTGAAATCCCTGAAAACCAAAGTCAAGGAATATGTGGAAAAGGTTGCTGCTGACGTGGCCTGCATCAACGGCATGGAAAATGCACCGGAGATCATGGCTGAGTATAAGCTGTGCGGAAACCTGGCGGTTGCCATTAACGGCGTGAGCCAGCGCAAAGACCGTATCGCCCGGGAGGAAGCCGAGCGCAAGCAGCGCCTGGAAGCCCAGCTTCGGGAGCAGGAAGCGGAAAAGGCCGTTCTGGATGTGGCAGAGGAAGAACTGTCCGCGCCGCAGGTCATGGGCACCGAACCGCCCGTTATGGACGAGCGGGAAGCCGAAGAAACCCAGCAGGAGAGCACGGAACAGGTTATGACTGCCAAATTCGCTTTTATGGGCCGCACATTCCAGTGCCGCGGCACCTTGACCCAGCTTCGGGAACTGAAGTCTTTTGTGAATGACAAAGTCAATGAAATCCAGAAGTACATGGATTCTGTTGGCATTGAGAATCAGGAGGTAAATAATAATGGCTAAAGCAATGCAGCCGCAGAAAATGCGCTTTTCGCAGGCGATTCAGACTCCGATGTACAAAAATCTCGTGAATAACACGCTGGGCGATCCGGCGCGCGGCGCTCGCTTCATTGCCAATATCACTAGCGCCGTTGCTGTCAATCCGGAATTGCAGAAGTGCGATGCAGGCACGATCCTTGCTGGCGCATTGCTGGGCGAAAGCCTGAACCTGCAGCCCTCTCCACAGTTGGGCCAGTTTTATCTGATTCCTTTCGAGTCCAAGGCAAAGTACAAGAATGGCCAGATGATTAAGCCTGCAAGCGTCAAAGCACAGTTTGTGCTTGGCTATAAGGGTTATATCCAGCTGGCCTTGCGCACGGGCCAGTACAAGCGCCTGAACGTGCTGGAAGTGAAGAACGGGGAACTGACCGGATGGGATCCCTTTGAAGAACGATTCCATGAAATGCACTTCATCGAAGATTTTGAGAAGCGTGCATCGATGCCGACCGTGGGCTATATTGCCCACTTTGAGTACATCAACGGCTTCGAGAAAACCCTGTACTGGACAGCAGACCAGATGATGGCTCATGCCGACAAGTACAGCCCGGCGTTCAGCGCAAAGGCGTACCAGAAGCTGCTGAATGGTGAAATCCCGCAGGAGGATATGTGGAAGTACTCCAGCTTCTGGTACAAGGATTTTGACAGCATGGCCAAAAAGACCATGCTGCGCCAGCTGATTTCCAAGTGGGGCATTATGACAGTGGAAATGACCACCGCCTACGAGCGGGATGGCCGAGTAATGATGCCTGATGTGGCAAGCGGCGAACTTCTTCCTGAAGTGCTGGATCCGGCAGAGCCGAGCCAGAAGAACGAAGTCGAGCCGCCCAAGATTGAGCGGACAGCAAAAACCATGGATCTGCCGGAACCAGAGGCGGATGCGGTGGAAGAAGCCGTTGATTTGGCTGCACTCTGATGGTCAAATACAACATTATCAGCACCGGTAGCGATGGCAACGCCACGATTCTGGAAGATTTTGTGCTGGTAGACTGCGGCGTGCCGTATAAGGCGTTGGAGCCGTATGTGCCGAAACTGAAGCTTGTGCTTCTGACGCATATCCACTCAGATCATTTCCAGAAGCGTACCATCAGGCGGATTGCCAGCGAGCGGCCGACGCTCCGCTTTGGGTGTTGCCGCTGGCTGGTGCCGCCGCTCATAGCCGCAGGGGTGCCGGAACGTCAAATTGACGTGCTGACACCGCGAACGATGTACGGCTACGGTTTGTGCAATGTAATTCCGGTGATGCTGACGCACAACGTGCCCAACTGTGGGTACAAGGTACATTTTCCGTCCGGAAGGGTGATTTATGCCACTGACACCAACAACCTGAACGGCATTCAGGCGATAGGCTATGACCTTTACCTCATAGAAGCGAACTACCGGGATGAAGATATACAGGCCAAAATCCAAGAGAAAAAGGCCGCTGGGCAGTATGCCTACGAACTGCAGGTGCTCAAAAATCACCTGTCAGAAGCGAAATGCAATGACTTTTTAGCGCGGAATATGAAAGCGAATAGCGTCTATATTCCGATGCACGTCCATGTGGACAAGGAGAACGCGCATGATTGTGACAGCGAAAATTGAGAAGCTGGAGAACGGAAAACTCGTCTTGAAGCCTGACGTGGATATCAGCCGGTTTCTGGCGCAGAAGCGCCCCCGGCGGGTAGAAGTCCGTCTGGATGATGGACGAACTATTTCCGCAGACCAGCGCCGCAAAATTTTCGCTATTATCCGGGATATCTCTTTGTGGTCAGGGCAGGAGCCGGAAGAACTTCGGCTCTATCTGGAATGGGATTTCTGCTCCCGCTGCCTGCGGGAGTGGTTCTCCCTCTCGGATTGCGATATGACCACGGCCCGGGAGTTTATTACATACCTGATTCAGTTCTGTTTCCACTGGGGCGTGCCCACAAAGGACAGCCTGCTCACCCAGACGGACGATATTGGCAAGTACCTGTATCTCTGCCTTGAAAATCGCCGGTGTGCAATCTGCAACCGGCCAGCAGAGGTGCACCACGTTGACCGTGTGGGCATGGGCCGGGACAGAGAAGCAATCGTCCATGTCGGCCTGAACGCGATTGCCCTTTGTCGGCAGCACCACGAGGAAGCGCACCGCAGAGAAAAGGCCATGTTTGCCGATTACCATATCTACGGCATCAAACTGGATCGGCATTTGTGTAAGGTGCTTTCGCTCAATCAGAAACCGAAAGGGGAGGTGGAGCGTGGCAGCAAATGAGTACGTAAAACTGTGGATTGATGATTATAGACTGCTTCTTGAACCGTACAGCATGGAGGAGCGAGGCCGCATCATCTGGGCGATGATGGACTACAAGGCAGACCGTGTAGAACCGCAGTTTGATGGAAATGAACGCTATGTATGGCCGGCTATAAAAAGCAGGCTGGATGCAGAAATCGCGGTATATAAGCGCAAAGCGGAAATAAACCGCGAAAACGGAGCAAAAGGCGGTAGACCTCCAAAACCCAAAGAAACCCAAGAAAACCGAATGGGTTTTGAGGAATCTACAACGGATGAAAACCCGGAAAAATCAACCGGCCCACCTGATGATACCCCGGAAAGCTACTGGGTCTGGGCTGGTTGCGACAGTATGCTTACGCCCTACATGGCTTCTGAATTTCGGAGTTTGCGAGAAGCTGGCGTGGAAGATGCTTTGGTGGTTGCCACGCTGGAAGAAGCAATGCGCCACCAAGCAAAGCACCCATGGTGCTATGCCAAGCGCCTGCTCGATCAGGCAGCGGCGCAGAAAATCACCACGCTGGAAGCCTGGAAAAAAGTTCACATCACATACAAGGGCAATCGGGTTGACCGAGAAACGCCGAGCGGAAACAACATTCTGGGCCTTACTGACAGCCTTGGACGAATAAAGAGAAGACCGTTTAAAAAACAGGATGTTCCGCAGGGCAAAGGGGGCGATTCCAATGGGGAGTGATGTTCGCCATGTCCGGGGTGAAGCACAGAAGGAACTTGTAAAAAAGTTTGAAGTGTTTTCGAGCAATGGTCGGTCACGCTGGCAGGTCTGGAGCGATTGGATCACCATGAGTGCTATTGCGGTGTCCAATGCGACAGATCAGAGCCACTTTGACGAACGCGAGAAGCAGTACTTATCAATCGCAGGGAAGTACACACGGCCGGAAATGGAAGCATTTACGGAAATGTTTGCCTTGCTGGTCGTGGCGCTGGAAGAAAATTCGAATCAGGACTTCCTTGGCGAACTGTATATGCGTCTGGGGCTTGGAAATGAGCATGCGGGCCAATTCTTTACGCCTTACCACATTTGCGAGGTCATGTCCGCTGTGACAACCCCGACAGAAGAATTCCAGCAGAAAATCGGAGATAGGGGATGGGTTGCGGTCTGTGATCCGACCTGCGGCGCTGGGGCCTTGCTGGTGGCGTTCGCAAACGAATGCAGAAAGAAAGGCATCAATTACCAGACGGATGTGCTGTTTGTGGCGCAGGACATTGACTACATCGTGGGCATGATGTGCTATCTGCAAATGAGTCTGCTTGGAATGCCGGGATACGTCGTCATCGGTGATACGCTTGCAAGCCCGTCTACGTCTTATGACAAAAGGGGGCTGCTTCCAGTTGACAAAGGGAACGTCTGGTATACACCGCTGCTCCGCACGGCAATTTGGCAATATAGAATTTTTGCGGCGCAAATGGATATTTCCACTAGACCGACGAAAAAGAAAAATGTGCCGGATGTACCGAAATCCCAACCACAAAAATCCCCTGAAGCCCCTAGAAAACTCGAGAAACCAAAGAATACGGAAAAGCCAAAAGCCGCTAAAAAGCCGCAAAGAGCGCCGGAACAGGAACCGGTGTTCTCCGAGGGCAAGGGCGGGCAACTTAGCTTTTTCTGATAGGAGGACAATATGGATTCCACCACACACACCACAACCACAGTTGAGTTCGTCGATTGGCGAGCTAAAGCAAAAGCAAAGCTGGAAGCTGAGGACAAGCTGTTCAAGGGCGGTCGTGCCGCAAAGAGCGTGCAGAGTTATGTTCTGCGGACACTGCTTGGCTTTGTAGATCAGGAGCCGCGGTTCGCAGAGGTCGTCTGCAACACGCAGCGCACGTTCTCCGAATGTTGCGCCGCTGTTGTCAACAACGCAGGCGAAGTTCTGTCCGACCTCGAGACCTACCGCCGCGCCGTGCAGTTTTACTTTCCGAATGCCGAGGTTTCGTTCAGCATGAACATCAAACTGACTGGCGCACCGCCTACGGAAGCTGAGATGCAGGCTCCGGCCACCGTCAAACCGGAAGATGCATCCCCCAATGTTCCGAAGCAGGCGGCACCAGTTCACACAACCAAACCTGCGTCCAAAGCAGAAAAGAAGCCGGACGCGAAAAAGCCGGCAAAAAAGAAGAAGGAAACGCCTGCGGAAGACGATATGCAGCTTTCCTTGGATGGGTGGCTCTGATGATTTTAGGATTCAAAGGATTCAAGCCGGGGCTGATTGCTACGCTCGGCGATGGCAGCTACCAGTACCAGCCGGGCGAAGTGAGCAAGACCGAAAAGGCAAAATGCGCCAATGCGGGCTTCCATTACTGTCTGGATCCGCTGGACTGCCTTAACTGGTATGCTTGGGACGGGAAAAACGAGTTCTGGGCTATCGCAGCTGGCGGTGATATCGATGAGGATGACTACCGGACTCGAAGCAGCTGTACCGAAATTGTACCGCTTCGCAGGCTGAAAGAAGACGAGTTCCTTCTTATGCACGCAAATTATGTGCTTGAGCATCCGGCAGAAAAATTTGAAGATTGCTTCAAGAAACCGTTCCATATTGCGTATGGTCAGGGAAAAGAACTGGCTGGCGCACGTGGCGAATGGCTCTGCTTCATCGTCCGGGGAAAAAATGAATTTACCTGCATTGCTCAACCAGTCGATGGGGTGAAGGTTTTGCCCGGGAAAAACTACACGTCGGAGAGTTTGGAGGCGGCACACGATGAAAAAGGCTGAAGAATTAAAACTTTATGCGCCGGAGCCGAAGCGACCAGAGCTGGATGCGGCGCTGTGTATGTCGGTTGCCGAGGGGCAGGGCGTGGGCCGCTACATCAAGGGAAAGGTGCTGACGGTGGCCGTCTGGGACAAAAAGGGAAAGCCGCTGGTCGTGTGGCGCTTTTTCGGGGATTACTGGACGGGGGAGCTTCGTGGGAACGAGAATCCGAAAAAGAGCGAACTTTCGCCGCGTGAAATTGAGGTCAGACCTTGCCAGTGTTTGACATGGAGGACCGAAGTGCCGGCAACAAAGGGAGAGTCGGAGCTTCTGCAAAACTATTTTGATGACCGCAGACCGGGTTATCTGGTCGGCATTGTAGAAGATGCGCTGTCAGCTCATGCCAGAAAGAAGCGTGAAGAGCGTAATGCACGGCAGGCGGCTGAAACCCAGAAACTCTTTGAGAATCTGCCGGAACCGCCAGAGGATTTCGGAAAACAGGTTTTGAAAGTGTGCAGTGATGCGGGCTTTCTCTGGGTCACCAACGACAAGCAGAGCGTAATCGAACCCGGCGGAGTTGAGAAGAAGGTCTCGATTCAGCGGGTAAGGTGCGATTGTTGTGGCGGCGAATATACGCTGTCAGAACTGCTCAAGCACAAGAGCACGGCAGTGTGCGAGTGCTGCGGGGAGAAAATGCAGGTTCGTAATACCCGCTATTCGGTCAAAAGGCTGTGGGCCGCAAGGACATTCCTTTGGAGCAAGCCGCAGGGAGATGGGGTCTGGATTCGCCGCTATCTGGTGTATTTCGATTTCAGCAATCGTCGGGCGGAACTGGAATTTCATGGCCGGGGGATATGGTGGACGGACGGAAAGACCATCAAGCAGTGGAAACGCAGCTGGAGTGAAAAAGAGGAATATATTATGTGCCAGCGCCCGAAGTTATCCGCAATGCTGACGGCCCCCTCTGGTCCGTATCAGCCGTATACATTGGCATCCCATACTGACCAATTTGAGAGTGATGTTCGGAAAGTGCTGAAATCTGAATGGATGTACCAGTACGACAATCATCTCAATTTTCCATGGGAGGTTCGTCAGTGGGAAATCGTGAATCGGTATCCGATGGCCGAAAGCCTTGTGAAAACGGGCTGGGCCGATGCACTGTGCTCTCAGGTGTACGACGAATATGAGCACAGTGCCCGCGTCAATCTTCGCGCAGAGACCTATTACGGTGTGTTTGGCTTAAACCGTCAGGAACTGGCCGTGGTCTCGCAGAGCAAAAAGTCGTTCCGCGAGGTGGATAATGCGCTGGAATGGAAAGAAGCCGGCCTCGCAATCAATGGCAAGAACATGGCAATGACGGCCAACATCCGAAATCTCTCAGGAATGGCCAAGACATTACAGAAAAGCGGAATGACGCGAAGCTTGAAATATCTCCGCCAGCAAACAAGACGAATCACGGGTAGCTACAACGGCCATATCGCACTTAGAGTTGCACAGGATTGGTCGGACTACTTGGACATGGCCGAGAAAGCTGGTATGAATATGCAGCTTGAAAGCGTAATGTTCCCGCTTGACCTGAAACGCCGGCATGATGATCTCGTGCTGGAGCGTAACAAACAGCACCGGATGGAAGTCATGAAAGGCGCGCAACACTCTATCAGAAGGGAAGCGGAACAGCTGGAAAAGCAGTTCCATATCGAAAACATCTACAAGAAAATCCGTAAAATCTACGAGTACGATGGAGCGGAGTACATTATTCGGGTGCCAGAGGGCGCAAAGGACATTTTGCAGGAGAGTAAGTTCCTTGACCACTGCATCCAGCGTGGAACTAGGTACTTTGAGCGTATTTCTGTTCGGGAAAGCTACATTTTCTTCCTGCGAAAGAAGTCTGACCCCAATACGCCGTGGTACACCTTGGAGGTGGAGCCGGGCGGTACAGTTCGGCAGAAGCGCAGCTATAACAACGACCAGTATGCAGATCTGGAAGATGCCAAGCCATTCATCGAGAAATGGCAGCAGGTGGTGCAGGGGCGCATGACAGCATCGGAAATTTCTTTTGCAAAGCAGTCCAAAGAAATCCGTGCACAGGAGTTTGCAGAGTTAAAGGAAAACGGAAACATTATTCGCACAGGCGCGAATGCCGGTAAGTTGCTGGTTGACGAACTGATGCACGACCTGATGGAGGTGGAAAAGCGTGTTGGCTAAAATCGAACTTTCCCTTGCGCCGTCTAAGGCAAAAGGGCTCTCGGAAGATGAACGCTTAGAGTTGGGACGGCTGCTCTTGAAAGCGGGGTATCGGGTTGACATCGTGCGCCGCCGTCCAAACGCCAACCCGGGCACCCAGTACGAGTACTATATGATTCTGGACAAGGGGGATAGCAATGCCTGATACCCGCAAAGGACACAACCCCAGCGGTGCGCCGGACCCAACCCGGGCGCGTGCTGAAAATAATATCCAGAAGGACGAGAAACGGGTGCATGATCTTATTCACGTTCTGCGGTATGTGGCAGATGCCGCAGGGTTTGAGATTGCAGAGCGCATTGTCCTGATCGACAGCCAGTCGGGGAGGATCTATCGGTGAACAGAACAAAAAACGAATTGGCGGATTACGCATGGAATCCTGTAACAGGATGTCTGAAAGACTGCCGATATTGCTACGCAAAAAAGAGCGCTTTACGCTTTGCCAGCGACTGGAGACGAAATCTTGCAGAACGTCCGAAGGTTCAGCAGGTCGGAGCGAACCTCTTTGAGCTGGACGCTCCATGGGAAACCACAAATAACCGCTTTCTGAACAACCCAACCGGATTTATGCCCACGATACATAAGTATCGCATGGATTGGCCACAAAAGGTCAAAGTGGGCTCAACCATCATGGTATGCACGGACGGCGACTTGTTTGGTCCGTGGGTGCCGGAAGATTGGATTCTTCAGGTATTCACTGCGGCCGAAATGGCACCCCAGCACCAGTACATTTTCTTGACGCAGTACCCGGTGAGATATCAGAACCTTGCAAACCATGGGGCACTTCCACAGAAAAACAATTTCTGGTACGGCTCTACCGCAACGATTCTGTCAGACAGCGTGTGGGCAAACGAAAAGTATAATACGTTCGTAGCCATAGAGCCGCTTCTCGGACCGTTTGAAGGCGATGCAACAAAAACGTTCCGAAAGCTGAAATGGGCAGTTATTGGAGCGGAAACAGGCCAAAATGCCGGAAAGGTTATTCCAAAGGCTGGATGGATACAGGATATTCTGACATCGGCAGATGCAGCTGGAACGCCGGTGTTCATGCGAAGCAGCATGGAAAACGTGGTTGGCGTTCAGAGTATGCGGCGAGAGAAGCCGCAGCCCCTCCTTCAGAGAATTCCATCTGATGTGCAGAAAAGTCGTTTGTGGGAGCACTGCACGGTCTGTGGCAAATACCAGCCCATGAAAGAAATGTACGCCCTGCTCCTGCGCAGAAAGCGTGGTGATAACCCGGAGCGGGTGGCTTATATGTGCCCTGAATGCTATGTGAAATTCAGCATGAAGCACTTTGAGAAAGGAGAAAAGGAAGATGAAGTTTGAGCGAAGCGAACTTGGAGCGCTGTTTTCCAAGTTGCGCACGGCGGTGCCGGAGGTTCGGGCGGTGGGCGCCGATGATGCAGGAATCCTGTTGAGCGGCTCCAATGCATACGCCACCAATCTGGAACTGAGCGTCCGTGCTGGTCTGTCCAAGCCGGTTGAGCAGGATGTGGTGGTTCCACCGCGCGGTGTTGATTTTATCAGCGGCACGGTAGCACCGGAAATCAGCATCGAGGCCGATAAAGGAATCCTTACCGTGAAATCCGGCACGGCCAGGGCACGCCTGAACACAACGCCGGCAGAGAACTACCCGGAGTTTTCTGGCCCGGGCAATGATGCAAAGCGGTGTATCGTGGGGGCCAACGATTTAAGCTGGGCAATCTCCAAAGTCCTCTATGCGGTGTCGAAGGACGAAAAACACCCTGCGCACCGTGGCCTGTGCTTCTCTCGGAAAGGCGAGGATGTGCTGGAAATCTGTGCGCTGGATGGATATCGGATGGCGATTGCCAGAATCAATTGCACAGCTGATGGTGATTTTCGCTTTACGCTTCCTGCGGCCACGGCAAAGGCAGTTGATACGCTTTCTATGGATGGTAGCGTGGAAATTGTGCGTGACCGGAAAAAGGCTGTTTTCAGTGACAGCAATTTCGAGGTGAAGTCCCGCCTGATTGCGGAACCGTTCCTGGACTATGGTAAGGTTGTGACCCAGAGAAATGAAGGAACCCGAATTGCGCTTGACAGAAAAGAACTGCTGGGCGTTCTGGGTCGCGTCAAGCTGGCCCGGTCTGCAGACGCAAAGGAAAAGAGCGTTCTGGTAATGGACTTGGAGCCCGGCGGCACAGGCAGAGCATCAATGCGTAGCACAATCGCGCAAATGAATGAGGAGTTTTCCTTTAGCGGAAAGTTGGAAGACCCCTTGCGAATCGGCTTCAACCTTGAATTTCTGAGCGAGGCTTTGAAGTCGATGGAAGAGGACGAAGTCAGCGCATGGGTAGTTGGGCCACTGTCCCCTGTAAAGCTGATTGAACCGCAGTATGAAGCGCTGGTGCTTCCCGTTAAGGTAAGGGGTGAAGCATGATGCAGGATAGAACTTTTCGCGGGCAGTCTGCAGATGGCGTTTGGCATGAAGGATTCCTGATTCGCTCCCCAGGTGTGAAAAACAGCCGCCCGGGCGAGGGCTGGTACATCAATTCTGAGAAAGAGCCGGCATACGCCCATCTGGTCAAGCCTTTTACGATCGGTATGAACACAACTCTGACGGACGGAAACGGGGTACCTGTTTTTGAGGGGGACATTTTGAAAGACGATCGATGCGGAAAAGATGTGATTTTTGCCGTAAGATACGGCGAATACATCGACTACGGCGTAGGCCATATTGGTTTCTACGCGGAATTTTCGGAGAACCGAAAGGAGTTTGTCGAGCATGGTCTTGCAAGCCTGGTTCTGACCGCAAAGGTGGTTGGAAATGTAGTGGACACGCCGGAGCTGATGGGCATGAGCACTGGAAAGGAGTAGTAACATGAAGTGGATTGAGACGATTACCCCGAAACAGGCAGCTGAAGAGCTGGGAGTACCTTATCACGGCTGGATGAGGGAGATGGATCGGGCATGGATCAGCGAAGATCAGAAGTACAGCGTGATGTCTCGTTTGCTCCGCACGGAATGGGGCAAGGTCGAACACGTCACGATTACGGCGGCAGAGGGCGTTGGCCGGAGTGACGGCAGCGGGGATATCCCGTGGGCCGTCAAGATGGAAATTAAAAACGACCTGTTCGGCGAGAAGCGAGTTGCCGTCGAAGTGTTCCCAACGCAGGACCGGCTGGTGGACGTCTGCGACTGCTATCACCTCTGGGTGTTTGAGAAAGGCTTCCAGCTTCCGTTCGGCATCCACCCGCGCGATAAGAAAACGGTGACGGTCAATCGCGGCAGTACCAGAGTTCGGGCCATTGACGGCGCAGGACGCGAACACAGCATCAAAGAGCTGCTGGAAGAGAATGGTGCGGCGGACGTTCCTAAACAGGCATATGCACAGGCTATGGCCGGGTATATGATGAAAAATCTTCTGGGAGGGTGATGCAAAATGCGGCTTTGGATTGTGCTGGTGGTTCTGGCGGTGATGGCTGCACTTCTGATTTATGCGGCGTGCTGCGTGGATGGTGATATAGACCGCCAGAGCGAAGCGCACCCGCCGAAACCAGAGAAAGGACGAGACGATGGCAAAGTATGAGATGCTTATCACTGCATCCGGGAAACGTGGCTCTGCACTCCTGCCGTGCGTTGTTGTCGATGAAAAGGGCATTAAGCGTGCTGCTGTACGAGCTAAGGCGATGGCCAGAGCTTGCTACCCGGAGTATGAAAAATTCAATGTGGTGAAGATGAAGGTGATTTCAGATGAATGAAAAGGGATTGATGGAACAGTCGAACGCAGCGATTAAAGCGGCGCTGGAGCTGTACGCGGCTGACCATGGGAAGTTGAACGATGGTGACAGCTTTACGACAAAGCTCAATAACTGTGTGCTCACCATTTCGCTGAAAGATGGGAGCTTGGACGTACAGTTTGACCCGGACGCAGACGTCGCGGTGGACACCCCGTACACACTGGACATGAAGCTCGACATTTATGAGGAGGAAGACAATGGATGAGTACATCAACCGTGAGGACGTATTGAAATGCCTGGAGTATAACACGATTCAGAAGCCGAGTGCGAATGATGTTGTTTCTGCAACTCTCCGGGTAGCGCGGGAAAAGGTCGAGAAACTTCCTGTTGCACAGGAAGGAGCGCTACTTTCTTTCTGGCGCGACCCCGACAAGGATCCTCCGAAAGTTGAGACGGAAGTGCTAATTCTGTTTGAAACAGCCTGCGGCGGATATGGGATTACGACGGCCCACTACGAAGATGGCACTGTTTTGTCCGAAAAAAGCAAGTTCTACTGGGAAGAGATTTTCGAGTGGGGCACCTATGATGAAGAGCATGACGATTATCTCATCCCCAAAGGCTGGTGGGAATATCGTTATTTCAACCCGGAGGATGTTTACAACAATCGTGTTGATTCTCCTGTGGTTGGGTGGATGCCTTTGCCGCCGAAGGAGGTAGTGAAAAAATGAGAACGCTTAACGCTGACCAGCTGAAAGCTGTGCTGAGCATGGAAAGTTCACTGGGACATATTCACACGCTGGCAGATGTCGAAAACACGATTGATTATCTTGCCAAAGAAGAACCGGAAGCCGTAGCCGGTGTAGAAAAATTCAACATTTTCGATACCATGTGGTCGAGGAAAATTCAGGCGGCGTTTCCGCAGTCGTTCGTGAATATGCAAAACGAACTTGTTTTCAGTCTGAGAACTGATTCCGGCTTCAGCCTGAAAGATGTGACCAACGAAACCCAGCTGAAAGCAAAAATTTTGGAGTGGCTTACGCGGACTGCAATTAAAGCAGTCTCGCCCAAGGAAAGAAAACTCCACTTTGAGGGCATCAACAAGCTGCTGGGTACGAATTTTACGTTGGAGGAAATGACGGACATCTATACATATCTCGGAAATGGAATCAATCACGACCTTTGCGTGAAGTTTGTGGAGAGCGGCTACGATATGACGATGATTCAAAAAGAAGGGTAAGCAAATGGATAAGCAAAAGATTAAGAGTGTTCCGAGGCTGACGACCGACAACCCGGTGGACAATTTTCAGACTGCCCTCAACTTTACTGACGTCAGCGAGGACGGCTGGGTATGGCTGCGGCAACCTGAAATAGCGCTGACCGAGTACGCGCGGCAGCTCGTCAAGGGCCATGGCAGCAACATCGATTTGAACTGCAACGATATGGAACTCTCCGAAAGCCTGACCGATCACCTCTTTGACGACCCAAAGCAGAGCATCGATGGCCTGATTGCAGAGCATTACACGATTTTGTGGGCTTATGCGACCCTGCGGGAAAAGCTCAAATGGTACGAGGATGCGGGCATCCCGGCCATTCCTGATTATGGCCTGAGCACCATCCGGCGGGCGATCAATCGGTACGGCACCGCCCCTCAGCTCCAGATGGCGATCAAGGAAATGTCGGAGCTCACGAAGGCAATCTGCAATCTCCAGCGGGCCGTGACCTTCAACTACCGCAACGGTGCGAAGATCAAGGTCGCCCATGAGAGCGTCAGGGAAGAAATCGCGGACGTCTACATCATGCTGGCGCAGCTCGTTGAGATCGTCGGCAAGCCGGAAGAGGTACAGCAGATCGTTCTTGAAAAGCTCGAACAGCTCAAAGGCGACCTGGACGGCGGGCAGGAAAGGAGTGAATAAGGGTGCCGTGCTATGAGGTCGCAATCGAAGCAAGAAAAATTGATACGGCAGAAAAATGTATGTTTTCTGCATGGATTCGTGGAGAAAACACTCCGAAAGCCGTAGAAGAAGCCTTGCAGAAAGTAGCTTATGAACACCCCAATTTTGGAATGCTGCGCCCGGTATGCGTAGAAGAGCAAAAACTGGTAGCAGCGTATTGGCAGAGCACATCGGCACCTCGCCGGCAGTGGAAAATAGTTCATAAGTATAAAGTGGAATATAGATCCCCAGTGAGTAAGGAACTGCTCAAAAAATCTTATGTGTGGGCAGTATCCGCAGAAGAAGCTGTGGGCTATGCAAAAGAGAACGTTGGAATTTCGGGACTTATAGTGAATGCGGAGGAATCTAATGAATCTGATTCGTGAAATTTTCTTTAGTCCGATGGTCGTGGATGCGGCCGGAATCATCCTGATTGTGGCTGCATTGCCTATGGTAGGTTGGTCTTGGGCTGTAAGCCACATGGCTGGGCCGAAGGTCAAAAATGCAAAGGAGGGCACATGAAAGCACATCTGGCGTTCCTGTGCAATGGCCGGTGTCAGTGGTGCAAAAGCCGTTGGGACTGCGGCAAAGCGAGAAGATTCCTAGCAAAAATTTTCGGGTGCAAAGATTGGAGATGGCAAAACAGATGAAGAACATTCGCCAGCAGCGGGCTGATGAACGGGATAAGGCGGCGCAGATCTTCACTTGGTGTATGGTGGTGGCTATGCACCAGGAAGAGGGCATTGGAGCCACACGCTTGGAGCGGGCCTGTAATGAGATGCACGAGTTTCAGCAGCGGTATAGGACAAAAATCCTGACCGAGAACCGCAAGAGTGCAACGGATGCCATGCGGGAGGACTTGAAAGGCATCTGTGATTTTGAGGTCCGGCTTCCGCAGACCAAGGCTCCGCGCAACCGCAGGGAAGAGCAGCTCCGCATGGCCCAGAACGAGGGCGCAGAGATCGCCTGGCTGGTCATGGCGGCAACAACGCACCTGACCTTCGGATTCGGCAAGGAACGGCTTGCCCGCTTGAAGCAGGAAACGCTGGATAACTACCGGCAGTACATCGGATGGGTAGAGCAGGACGGCGAAGCCTATGCAATGGAACTGCTTCGCCGCTGTTCGGAACAGGCTTTGCAGGAAGAACTCAAAATCAACGATATGCGGGAAAGCAAAGATCATATCCTGCCCGGCGGCTCCGCAGAAGCCCAGAGGGCAGATATGCTGCGGGCAATGGAGGCCGTATCGGCTAAGATGGCAGCAGAGCGCGGCATTACCCGCCAGCCACTGGCCGTTTTGAGCCAGAGTGAAATTTCCCGCCGCATGAGCGCAATTTGAGCAAACAAAAAGAGGACTGCTTGCGCAATCCCCCGAGAAAAGCAATTCTATTATACCTAAATTGATGGATTTTGGCAACGTAGAACAGGAGGATGCGCAAAATGACTATCCCGGAAGATATGATGGTGTTCATCGAAGAAACTGCCCGCAAAGCTGCCCGCGAGGGTGCAAAGGAAGTTGTGGCCGAGCAGGCCCGTAAAGCCGCAGGCCGGTGTGACCGCCGGTTGCGGAACACGAAGTTGCTCCTGAAGAACTACCGGATGTTCAAAAAACATTGCACGGGTGCGGTCTATACGGACGAGGCTGGCGAACATGATGGTCAGGAGGAAGAAACCGCACTGGAACTGCTGGACATGATGCTCCAGCGGAACAATGCCATTACGGTTGAATCCATCCGCAACAGCTGCCGGCGCACTAAGATCATGATTCGCCATATCGATGCAATGCTTGGCCTGTACGAAACCTACTGCGCCCAGAGCGACAATGAAGCTCTGAAGCGGGGCCTGCGCATCATCAAGGCCATGTACATTGACGAGACCGCCAAGCCTGTGGAGCAGATCGCGATGCAGGAAAACGTGAGCGCCCGGCAGGTTTACCGTGACCATGATGCAGCGGTGGATAAAATCTCGATGCTGATGTTTGGCATTGATGCCTTGGAGATGTCTTAGTCCGATGTCAAAAAGATGTCATGGACGTGTCACAGCAAAAGTGGTACAATGATACCGTAAAATTCTAATCATAGCGCATTGCCCGCCCGGTTTCGCCACCGGGCGGGTATTTTTATGCCCGGAAAGGAGGAAAGATACCGCCGCTCCCCAATTTGTCCCGCCACGCCAGCGGGGAAAGCAAAGAAGGGAGAAAAGATGAATCAGCAAGTAGTGTATCAGGATATTTCACAGATCCATCCCTATGAAAATAACCCCAGAAACAACGAAGCTGCCATTGAGCCGGTGGCCCAGAGCATCAAAGAGTTTGGCTTCCGGGTGCCCATCTTGATTGATGGGAAAGGAACCATCATTGCCGGACACACTCGCTATGAGGCCGCAAAAAGGCTGGGCATGGACAAAGTGCCCTGCATCCGGGTCGATGACCTGACGGATGCGCAGATTAAGGCCTACCGCATTGCAGACAACAAGGTGGCAGAGGCATCCTCTTGGAATGATGATGTGCTCCGCGCCGAAATGGATGCGCTGCAGGCGCTGGATGTAGATCTGAGCAGCACTGGCTTCAGCGAAGTGGAACTTGATGGTCTGCTCCGGGATGTGGACGATTCTGATTTTGAGGAGTTTTTCACGGAGCCTGCCCAACAGCCGCCCAAAGCGACCGATACAGGCCCGGACCCCGAAAGCCGGCAATCTGGACAGCCTGCACCTTTTCAGCCCGCTACGGCGCAACAGAGCGGCTCTAAGCTTATCCAGTGCCCGCACTGCGGAGAATGGTTTGAAACATGAGGCTGTGTTTGGCGGGAACATTCCCGTCAGAGAAAATCGTGCGGGAAAACAGGCCGGAGTATGTTCTGGAGAGCTTTTTCTATATCAAGCCGTGGCAGGTCGAGGAAATGCCGAAGTGGAAGATGTTCCTGCTCGACAGCGGGGCATTCACGTTTATGCACGGGGTAGAGGCTTCATCAAAGCCAGTGGATTGGGACGGGTACCTGAGCAGGTATATCGACTTCATCAACCGCCACAACGTGCAACACTTCTTCGAGTTGGACGTAGATATCATCGTAGGTTATGATGCGGTAAAGCGCATGAGAACCCGCCTTGAAGCCGAAACGGGCAAGCAGAGCATTCCCGTTTGGCACCGCTCCCGCGGCCTTGACGAGTTCAAGAGCCTGTGCAGGGACTATCCCTATATCGGCATCGGCGGCTTCGCAATCAAGCACATCCAGCCCAGCGAGTACGGCTACATCAAACGGCTGGTGCAGTATGCGAACGCCTGCGGGGTGCGGGTGCACGGCCTGGGCTACACCAAAAAGGATGCAGTTGACTTTGGATTTTATAGCGTGGACAGCACCACATGGACTACGCAGGTCAATTTTGGCGGCTTGTCCTACTTCAACGGCTCAGAAATGGTTGTGGTCAGGCCCCCGAAGGGTATGATAGGCGCAGACTATCGGATTCGCCGGGAATATGCGCTGAAAGAGTGGATCAAATACCAGAAGTACCTTGATACGAAAGGAAAATGGCGTGGATAAAGATATCGTATACCGCGTTGAGGATGGAATGGACAGAGAAAAAATTCTCTGCACCACCTACCAGATGCGGAATTTTTATATGCAGTTCAGGGATGGCTTCTTTACCAACCTGGACGTGATGAACTATATCCAGCACCTTGCCGCCGCCCACATGGCGAAAAAGGGCATGAACGTGCTGGATGTGTGCTGCGGCCGCTCTCTGATGCTCCCGCTGCTGCGCTACTACGCAAAGGATATTGCATCCTATACCGGCGTAGATATCAGCAAAGCGAACATCAAAGAGGCTATGCGCGGCGCAACCGCAAAGAACCTTGAGCCTAAAGACCTGACTTCCTACTATCCGTTCCGGGTGGGTTGGAAGCTGGGCAACGTTGCTGAGATGTCGAAAGTCATCCCGGCAGGGTTTGCCGATTTTGTGATTTACACCTCTGCCATTGAGCATATGCACCCTACGGACGGCGCAAAAAGCCTTGCAGAATGCTACAAGGTGATGAAGCCGGGTGCAAAAATGTTTCTCTCCTGCCCGAATACCCCGGGCAATGGGTATCAGACCCAGTACCGCGCCCACGTCTATGAGTGGGGTTACGATGAGCTGAAAAGCAAGCTGGCCGAAATCGGATTCAGCATTGTGCAGGAAGTGGGCCTAGTCACCAGCGTCCGGGAAATGGACGAGTTCTATTCCAAGCAGGAGCCGGCACTGCGGGACTTCTACACCCGCATGAAAGCCTATGTCCCGTCTGCATTCCTCACAGCCTTTATGGCGATTCCGTTCCCGCGTGAGGCAAAAGAACTGCTGTTCATCGTTCAGAAGCCGAAAGGAGAAGAAAACAATGGCTAAGTTTGAAAATCGCTACGGCGTGCGAAAAATCGTCTACAAGCAGAAATGCCGGTGCTTCTGCCCCATCGGGAAGGCAGACTACACCAATGAATTTACCGTGACCATGGAGCCAGCAGAGATTATCCCGGACTACTGCGAGATCGACAAGTTCATCCGCGAATGTCTGGAAGGTGAAAGCCTGGTCATCGAGGAAGCGGCCAGCAAGCTGAAGAAAAAGCTGGTTGAGGAAGTGCACCCCAGCTGGATCATGGTCGAATCCGCGGTGAATGACGCACCCCACGGTAATGTGGTCGTTATGGTATGAGGGGGACAGTGAACATGAAAAACACCAAAGCCCTCTGCCAAACTGCAGTTGTCGCGGCTCTGTATGTCGCATTAACTACCCTGAACCCGCTGTCCTGGGGAGCCATGCAGTTCCGCGTGGCCAATATGCTGTGTGCGCTCCCGTTCAAGGATAAACGGTATGCCCCGGCGGTGCTGCTGGGAATTGCAATCGCAAACGCAACGAGTCCTTTCGGCCCGGTCGATGTGCTCTTTGGTCTGCTGGCTGAGGGAACTGCATACGCACTGGTGGTCTGGGGGCCGTGGAAAAAGCTGGGGATTCTGTGGAAAGCCGTTATCCTCTCCCTGTCCGTGGCTCTGTTCATCGGTGTGGAGCTGTCTATGATGGTCGGCGCGCCGTTATGGCTGACAAGTGCTGGCCTGTTCGCGGGCACATTCCTGGCCGTGGAACTGGGAAACTTGACGATCTCTAAAACCGCTCTCGCAAAGGTCGTGTGAGAGGGGGGCGCGGCGCCGGCTCTACAAAGGGCCGGCGCTTTTTCTTCGGAACAACACAACAGCCCGGGTAGATACCGGGACAGAAAATGAAGAAGGATAGTGGTGGCGATGTAGATGGAAAAGCGAGATAAGGCGTTCACCCTTTATAAGAAAGGGATGGGATGCACCGAAATCGCAAAGAAGCTGGACGTATCGCCGAACACTGTGAAATCGTGGAAGAAGCGCTATTGGGATGCACAAAAGGGTGCACCCAAGAAACGCACCCCGCCGCACCCCAAGGGTGCATCTTCCAAATGCACCCAGAAAGCCCCGCAGGATGGCAAGCCAAAGCCGGGCGCACCGCTGGGTAATGTCAATGCAGTTGGCAACCATGGAGGCGCGCCGCCGGGTAACCAGAATGCCTTGAAACACGGTGGCTGGTCTGCGGTGATGTTTGGCTCTTTTTCAGAGGAAAACCAAAAAGCCATTCAGGACTGCACGAAGGATGTGGATGCAGAAGATCTGCTGATACAGGAACTTCAACTGCTGACTGCCCGGGAGGCTTTTCTGCTTCAGCGCATTTCCGCAGTCCAGGAAAAGAAGCAGCACATCCAGTCGGTGCACACATCCAAGTCCAGCCGGTCGTTTACCCGCTTGGATGAGGATAAGGAAAAAGAGACCCACGACAAGGAGGTCTACATTGAGCGGATAGATGCCAAAGTCAGTCGGGAAGAAAGGCTCCCCGGCACCACCGTAGAAACATCAACCACCGTTGAATCAAGCTACCTTATCGTGGAACGCTTAGAGCGGCTATTGACCGATGTACAGCGCCAGAAGTCCAAGGTGATACAACAGCTTGCCGACCTGCGCAGAATGAGTAACAGCGGCAAGAATGAGCTGGTAGACGATTGGGTTGCGGCCGTTGAAGCCGCGGATGCGGAATCGGAGGGTGCAGACGATGGCGATGAAGCAACGTGAAGTCTTTGCCCGGCGGGTGCCCTTATACCGCAAAAATCCCTGCAAATTCTTTGCGGAGGTGACTGGCTTTGCGCCTGATCCGTGGCAGAAAGAAGCTGCCACGGCCATTGCGCAGCATCGCAAGGTATCTATCCGCTCTGGGCAGGGCGTTGGCAAAACCGCCTTTGAAGCGAACCTGGTCCTCTGGTTCCTTTCCTGCTTCCCGTATCCCCGCGTGGTATGCACGGCACCGACCCGCCAGCAGCTGAACGATGTCCTCTGGGCCGAAATCGCCAAGTGGCAGGAACGCAGCCCCATCTTGCAGGCTATGCTTGTTTGGACAAAGACCCGCGTTTACATGAGAGGGCATGAGAAGCGCTGGTTCGCTGTGGCCCGCACAGCCACTAAGCCGGAGAATATGCAGGGCTTCCACGAAGACAATATGCTTTTCGTGGTGGACGAAGCATCCGGCGTTGCTGACCCCATCATGGAGGCTATACAGGGTACGCTGTCCGGTGACAATAACCGCTTGCTGATGTGCGGAAACCCAACGCAGAATACTGGCACATTTCACGATTCGCACACCGTGGATGCCCAGTCCTACTATTGCATGAAGGTGTCCAGCCGGGACAGCCCCCGCACCAACAAGCAGAACATTGCCGATCTGGAACGAAAGTTCGGCAAAAACAGCAATGTCGTGCGCGTCCGTGTGGATGGCGAGTTCCCGGAGAATGAGGACGATGTCTTTATTCCGATGGCGCTGGCCGCTAAAGCTGTCAACGCTGAACCGCTGGAGCACAATGTTCCTGCCCGGATCTCCATCGGGTGTGACGTGGCCCGCTTCGGCAACGATGATACGGCCATTGCACAGAACATTGATGGAGATATCCAAAAGCTGGTCACGCGCCACGGTCAAGACCTGTACGCTACGGCAGATGATATCATTGCGATATATAAAGCCCTGCGTGCAGCGTATCCGCAGTACCGCGGCCTGATTTATGCGGTCATTGATGACACCGGCGTTGGCGGCGGCGTGACCGACATTCTCAATCGAGAAAAGATTCGGCAGAAGCTAACCAAGCTGATGGTCGTGCCGGTGAACTTTTCCAGCGCCGTGCCGGACAAGGAAGCCGCCGGGCGCTATTCAGATATCGCAACGTGGATGTGGGCAGTCCTACGGGATATGGCCACAGCGGGCACCCTGCATATCCCGAACGATTCAACCCTGATAGGACAACTTACCACCCGTAAATACATCTTCAGTGGCGCACCTGCAAAGCTGAAACTTGAAAGCAAGGATGCCTTGAAAAAGCGCGGCCTGACCAGCCCTGACCGCGCTGATGCGGTAGCTCTTGCGCTGTATGAGGGCGGCATCTTTGATGTGCGCAGTCTGATATGATAGCCGGAAAGGAGAAAAGGTGAAAAAAGTTATTGCCGGTAAAATCAAACCACAACTTCGCCTCGATGGCTATTACAACGTCCTGAACAAGTATGGCACCCAGCACGATAGCACCGAGTATTACCAGTGGGCAACTGGTGCTGCTGTGACAGACGCGGAACTGGCCGACCTTTATGCAGGAAATGGTCTGTTTTCGACCATCATTGATGCCCCAGCGGATGATGCCACCAAGAATGGCATTGACCTGGGTATCAAGGATAAAGACCTGCAAAAGCGGCTGGATGACCACCTGCAGACCATTCACTACCAAAGCAAACTTGCAAAGGCGCTGAAATGGGCGCGTCTTTTCGGTGGCTCCGCTGTTGTTATGCTGGTGGACGATGGCAGACTTCTTCAGGACCCGCTGAACTGGCGGGATGTTCACGGCGTGGCAGAATTGCTGGTTTACGGCCGCAACGAGGTGTCCCCGCTGTGGATCAACGGCTACGAGAATAACCCTGACGATGAAAACTACCGCAAGGGCGGCACGGGCATCCCGGAGTTTTACCAGGTGAACAGCGTGTACGGCAGTTATGTGGTGCATTCTTCCCGCTGCCTGATATTCCATAACGGGGAGATCCCCGAAGGCTCCACGATGGCCAACCTCTACCGTACATGGGGCATTCCGGAGTATATGCGCATCCGTGAAGAACTGCGGAATGCCAGCATCGGCCCGGGCTACTCCATTCGACTGCTGGAACGGCTGTCGATGGTAACATACAAAATGAAGAACCTTGCCAACGTTCTGTCTACGGCAGACGGTGATGATACGGTGCTTCAGCGTATGGAAATGCTTGACCTTGCCCGCAATCTGCTGAACATGGTCTTTATTGATGCAGATGGCGAGGATGTGGGCATTCAATCCCTGTCGGTGGCTGGTGTTAAGGACATTCTGGACAATGCCTGCGCAATGCTGTCTGCTGTGAGCCATATCCCGCAGACTAGGCTCTTTGGCCGTTCCCCAGCGGGTGAAAATGCCACCGGCGAAGGGGACATGGAGAACTATAAGGAAGCCGTGTCCGGCATCCAGTCTGGCGACCTCCGGGACAACACCCGCACGCTGGTCGAACTGATTCTGCGCGGAATGGTGTGGAACGGCGAAATCAAAGAGGTGCCGGAGTACACTATCACCTACAAGAGCGCATGGAGCCTGTCTGATGATGAAAAGGCTACGCAGGACCAGGCGAATGCCGCGGCCCAGCTTACCAGAGCACAGACTGTATCTACATACGTTACGGCTGGTATTTTGGAAATTCCCGAGGTTCGCCAGTCCTTGGCGCAGGATGAACAGTTTGACCCTGAAAACATCATCACAGAAGCAGATGTCAATCAGGACTGGGGCTTGGGTGGGGCTGACGTTCCCCAGCCGACCAATCCGCAGAACCCGCCTGCGGCAGGCAACCTGGTTACGGATGAAGGAGAATGCGGTTATGTTGCCGGCTTTGTCTTGAACGATGGGAAAATCCTCTGCGGACAACGTTCTGATGGGCAAGGCTGGTGCGGCCCTGGCGGTCACATCGAACCCGGAGAAACACCTAGCGTGGCATTCCGCCGGGAAGCAAAGGAAGAGTTCAATATTGACGTGGGAGATATTACCTATCTCGGCAACTGCAAGGGCAAGCCGGATGAGGTGCTTCCCGTTCAGATCTATCTCGTCAATGGCTTCGATGGCGTTCCTCGGTGTGACCAAAAGGAGATGTTCACGGCTACATGGATGCCCCCTGAACAGATTTTGAAGCAGGATGTACCCGGCGGGCTTGTGTTTGAACCGTTTCTCAGAAGCGTGAAAGAATACCTTGACCGGCTGGGCATTACACTGGATGATTTTGACGAGAGCAAGCACAACCGCGATGAAGATGGAAAGTTCTCCAGTTCTGGCGGTTCTACATCATCAAAAGATGTATCGAGCGAGGAAAATTCATCAAAAGACTTGAATGATTCTCAAAGTTATGCTAAAATAAATTTTAACGCAGTTTCGGCAAAAGGCGCGAACACTTTCAAGGTGAAAGGTTTCCCCAACAAGCAGAAGCTGAACAACCACTGGCAGAATGGAAGGACCCACGCCGCTGAGTACGCTCCCGATGGCATTACGACAAAGGAGCAGTACGAAAAGCGGGCGGTTCAACTTTTGGAAAGCCCGTGCGGAAACGGCATAAAAGGCTACAAGACAAAAGATGGCCTTGTGTGCCGGTATGACGCGAAGAAAAATGACTTTGCAAAAGGTTCCCCAGAGAAGGGCGTAAGAACGATGTTCAAGCCTGACGATGGGGAAGATTACTATAAACGTCAGCTTGAATTAGAAGGAATCGAAGATGACTGAGAAAATCCTCTGCCCGGTATGTGGGCAGCATAGCTTTGATGAAGACAACGATTTTGAGGAATGCCCCGTGTGCGGCTGGGTAAATGATGGCGTGCAGAGAGCGGATCCTGATTATCGCGGCGGTTATAACCGTATCAGCCTGAACGAAGCTAAAAAGAAGTTTGCCGAAGGCAAAAAGGTGTTTGACTAAAATATTGGCGTTGAGAGCCTTTGCAGGTGACGTGAAAGCGTCCCTCGCGAAGGCTCTTTTTGTTTGCAGTCATAGCTCAGTTGGTAGAGCGCCTGCCCTCCAAGCAGGATGCCGCGGGTTCAAGCCCCGTTGACTGCTCCATATCGAGGGTTGGCCAAGTTGGATAAGGCATGGGCCTTTGACTCCCAGACCGCCGGTTCGAGCCCGGTACCCTCGGCTTTTACGCTGGTGTAGCTCAATAGGACAGAGCAGGCGATTTGTAACCGTCAGGCTGTGGGTTCAATCCCCACCTCCAGCACCACCCGCCGTACACCGTAATCGGCACCTCGATGGCATGAGGGAGCACCGACCCTGCTCCCAACAGACCGCTGCGAAGTGTTCCGGCCTGTTCCATGACAGAGCCGGCGCGGAGCCATAAACCGCGTTCCTTCCGCTTCGCACTTGGACGGATGCGCACTGTAAGCAAAAGGTCAAAAATTCAAGCGCTGCATGCCATAAGAACAAAGACCCTGCATCAAGGTGGAGATGCAGGGTCTTTTTGATGCCTGCAAAGGGAAAATGGTTCCCGGAAAGATAAAGAGGTGGATATGCCTGTGAAGAATAATGGGCCCGGCATGACCGGGCGCTCTTCAATGATGAAAAAATCAAAGATCGAGCCGGAGTATCCGCAGTGGGCAGAAAGCAAGATGCGCGCAATCGAAAATCGGCGGTTGAAAGAACTGCAGAAGATTGTGCGAGAATCCATGCCTGAAATTCTGGTTATCGTTGCGGAAGAACAGAAAACCGGCTCCGACAGCATCAGACATGATGGATACAGCGACATGGTTCGCCGCATCCAGAACAGGTTCCGCATTATGCGTGACCGGCTCAGTCGGCGGCTGAAAACCGATCCGTTGGAACGGGATGTTCGCCGGTGCGCTGACTACACCGACCGGCGGCAACTCAAAGAATGGCAGCGCAGCGTGCGCGCCACGCTGGGAGTGGATATCCATGACGACTTCTTTCTCGGTGAAAGATACGACCTGATGCTTAAAAGATGGGTTGAGCAAAATGTCAGCTTCATTACCAGCATTGAAAGCGACTGCTTCGATGATATGGAGAACGTCATTATTGAGGGTTTTGCAAAAGGCCGCACCCCGGCGGCGATTTCCAATGAAATTCAACGCCGCTTTGATGTGACCAAGTCGAAAGCCAATCTTCTTGCGCGTGACCAGGTGGGCACCCTGAGCGCGAATCTGACCCGCACAAGGCAGGAATCCGCTGGGGTAGAGGAATATATCTGGAGTTCATCAGGTGATGAACGTGTGCGCGAATGCCACCGTGAACTTGATGGCCAGAAATTCCGTTATGACGATCCGCCGGCCATGTGGTACATGACAAAGCACGGCAAAGTGTATAGCGGGCGGCATTGCAATCCCGGAGAGGACTACCAGTGCCGCTGTGTTGCAAAACCTGTCTTTAACTTCGATAGGCTGAATTCTGCAGCCTTTAAGGAGAAGAAACAATGAAACAGAATCCGCCGCTAGTCCTTCGGAGCGAAATGCGGACAGACAGCGTGCCTGTCGATGAGCATTACAGCACCGAGGGATATTTTTATGATAACCCCATCCTGACCCGCACGGGCATCTTCAAGTACACGCTGGAAGATGGCTCGGAGCGTCGAGAATTGCGCAGGCCGGAAGATGTGTTTGCCCCGGAAAGCCTTGCAAGCTATGAGGGAAAACCCATCATCATAACCCACGATGCGCAGGTAATCGACAAGGACAATGCCCGCCGGGAGAGAGTGGGAACAATCCTGACCCCTGGACAGCAGGACGGAGAAACCGTTCGTGCAAAAATCGTCATTGACGACCCGGATGCGGTAAAGGCATCCGGTCTGCGGGAACTGTCTGTTGGGTATTATCAGGACCTTATCATGGAACCCGGAGAATGGAACGGAGAGCCGTATGATGCAATCCAGACCCATATCCGTGTCAATCATCTGGCACTGGTTGCTGTCGCCCGTGCCGGTGATGATGCCCGCCTGAATATGGACAGCCAAGATAACAATGGAGGTATGACCCCTATGGATGAGAACGAAAAGATGAACAACCCCACTCAGGACGATGATACCACCGTGGACACTACGAAGCCTACCACTGATGATGGCGAGGATGCGGGCGGTCCCCCTGCGGCTCCCGGCCTTGACCCCGTTGGCATTCAGGCAGCAATCAAGGCGTACATGGCGGCAACAGCCGGCGGCGCTACTGCTGACGATGAAAATGACCCGGCAGCAGGCGGTGAGCCTGCAAAGCCCACCGAGGATGATGGCGAGGATGATCCTACAAAGCCCGATGCGCTGGCAGAGATTACTGCCCGCCGTGATGCCATGGAGGACGGTCAGGCTAAAGCGGACATTAACACCCTGCTGTCCATGCTGGATGCCGCAAATGCCCGCGCTGACGCCGCAGAGGACGATACCAAGCCCACTGAGGACGAGGACGACAACCCGGATGATTCCAGCAACCAGCTGAACCATGACAGTGCCAACGCCATTGCAGCACAGGTCAGCCAGCGCGTGGAACTGTGTCGCCTGGGCGATAAGCTGCATCTGGATGGCATGGAAACCCTGTCGGTGATGCAGGCAAAGAAAAAGGTCGTGCACGCCGTTATCCCGGGTATGCGTCTGGATGGTAAGAGCGCAGCCTATATCAATGCGGCGTTTGATATTGCAAAGGGCAAGGTCAACGGCCGTAAGACTGTGGCAGACCAGCGCCGTCAGGTGTTCAATGCGGATTCCGCAAATGCGGCAGTCCGCAATGTGGGCAAGAAGAACGACCCTGATGCGGCCCGCAATCGTATGATCCAGCGTCATGCTGGCGAGAAGGAGGACTAAGCTATGAGCAATATGGCAGTACAGATGAACTACGGCGAGCCTAGCCGCGGTATGCCCGGCCTGCTTTATGACCGTGCGAATTACAATGCAGTCACCCGCCGGAACAGCGCAGAGGATGGCAAGCTGTTCTTTGGCTGCGGCGTTGTGCAGGGTGCGGAGCCCGGCAAGGACATCACCCTTCCTGCAACCGGCGCGACCGCCGAGAAGTTCGAGGGCGTTGTGATGTACAGCGCCAATACGGAGATGGACGATGATGGTGCTGTGCTCCTGCGCAAAGGCCAGATTCTGGATGTCTGCCAGACCGGCAAGATGTGGGTGCAGCTGGCCGATCAGGCGGAACCTGCTTACGGTCAGCCGGTTTATCTTGTGATTACCGGCGACGATGCAGGCAAGTTCACCCCGACCAAGGGCACCAATCTGGCGGTCAAGGCCCGCTTCATCGGTGCGGCCCAGAACGGCATTGCACCCGCCCAGTTCGCAGAGCAGATCTAAGGAGGTTCAATATGGCTAAGTACAATCCTTTCGACCCCGCCAACGGTTACAGCGAGGAAGACCGCCTTGCCCTGAACGGCAAGTGTGCCTCCCTGATTAACCAGGCATATAAGAACCCGTTCCCCGGCACGAAGATTCGTCTGGATGGAGCCGACAATGCAGGCATCTTCTTCGCCAAGCAGCTGGCGCATGTCAAGACCAAGGCGTACGATAAGGACTTCCCGGAGCTGTCCGGCCTGAAGATCTTCCCTCAGACCAGCGAAACCGATGAGGGAGCTGCGTATATCGAATACTACAGCTATGAGCCGGTTGGCTTTGCTGATGTTATCGCCAACTACGCCAGCGACCTGCCCCGTGTCGATGTGAAGGGCACTCCCCATCGTGCGGAAATTGTCAACATCGGCGACAGCTACGGCTACAACGTGCAGGAACTGCGTGCCTGCCGCCGCAATGCGGTGCTGGGTATTATGAAGTCTCTGGACTCTGCGCGTGCTGAAGCGGCCCGCCGGGTGTACGATGTCAAGGTGAATCACCTGATTTGGCACGGCGACGAGAAGACGGGCATCATCGGCGTTCTGTCCTCCGGCAATAACATCCCCATCTATACACTGCAGAACGGCGCAGCCGGTAAGGCTGACTGGGCATCCAAGACCGCAGACGAGATTGCGGCCGACATTGCCGGCATCCTGAACTACATCGACACCCTGACCCAGAATGTGGAGCACCCGGACAGCTGGGTCATGCCCAACGACCTGTACACCAGCCTGAACCTGCGCCGCATCGATGGCACCGGCGAATCTGTTCTGTCCTACATCAAGGATCACACTCCCCAGATTAAGAACTGGGAAGTTGCCGGCGAACTGTCCAAGGGCAACAAGGACTATAACAGCACCGGCAAGAACATCGGCCTGCTGTATACCAAAGACCCGGACAAGATGTCCCACGATGTTCCCATGGCTTTCCTCCAGCACGCGCCGCAGGATCGCAATCTGGAAATCGTTATCAACTGCGAGGGCCGCGATGCAGGCATGATGATTCCTTATCCGCTGTCTGCCTGCCTGGTCTACGGCCTGTAAGAAAGGAGCAACACCATGAAGATCAAAAACATTTCTGTGAAGCCCATCTGCATCGGCGATGCATCCCTGCTGCCGGGCGATACCGCGGACATTGACGCAGCCTGTGAGGATGCGGTGTCTTTCTACATTGATATGGGCTATGTGCAGGAGGTACAGGAGAAGAAGGCACGCAAGGCCAAGGCTGAGCCGGAGTCCTCGTCCGATGCTCCGGCAGAGGCTGAATCCTGATGGATGCACCTGATATCGCCGCCATTACCAAAATCGTAAAGATGGTGGGCACCGAGTTTAAAGCCATGCCGGATGAAGATATTTCGTTCTGGATTGGCCTGCAAGCACCGGTTATTTCGCAGAAAAAATTCGGAGCGGACTATAATCTGGCTGTGGCGCTTTTGGTGTGTCATGCTATGAAAATGGCAGGCAATGGTGATAGTTCTCTTGGAACCATTGCGAACACCGGGCGGCTTGCCAGCGTATCCGAAGGTGGAGTGAGCATTTCCTTTGCTACCAGCACTGCTGGGACTACCGGAGATGCTGAGTATCAGCTTACTTCCTACGGCTTGCAGTTTATTTCGGTTCGGAACCGACATATCGTGCCCATCATGATTCGATAAGGAGGTCCACCCTATGGCGGTAGTTGGAGACATTGGTCTTGATCTGACCCCGGAGGGTAGAGCGGCGATGGAACGCCTGAATGAACTGGCCGATGTGACCATAGAGGTTGGGTATCAGGCGGACCAAAAGGCGGCCGACGATGAAACATCGCTGGCCGAGGTTGCCTACTGGAACCACTACGGAACCCTCCACAAAGACGGTTCTGCGATGATTCCAGCCCGCCCTTTTATGGACACCATCAAGAAGCACTCGGAAGAACTGTCAGGGTTTTCGCAGCAGGCATTGTCCTCTCTGGAAACAGCTGATGAAGTTGCCAATGCGATAGGTTCGCAGGCAAAGTCCATGATTCAGGACGCAATCAAGGATGAGGAATGGGCCCCCAATGCGCCCATTACCATCGAGGGCGGCTGGATGATGAATGAATACGGAAAGAAAGGCCCGGTGCCTGTACATATTGAGGGCAAAAGTTCCACGAAACCCCTGATTGATACGGGTGCTTTGCGCCAGAACTGCCAGTACGTTATCACGAAAGGAAAGAAATGAACATCTTTAAGCAGATGTACACTGTGCGCCGCTATAAGGGCACCAGCTGGGACAGTGGCACGGCCGAAACAACTTACTCGGATATGCAGCTTCCGCTTGATGTACAGGCCAAAACGCGCCGCAATCAGGATGATGCTTCCGGCCGTTCTACGACCGGCATTTTGACCGTGTATAGCGATGTACAGCTTTTTCCTACGGAACCGGATAAGCAAATGACCGGAGACCGCCTGCTTTACATGGGGCAGTGGTACGCCTGTAAATCGTCCATCTACTGGGGAAATACCATCCTGAAGCACTGGATATCGGAGTTTGAAGCCGTTGAGGGCGAGAAAGGGGAGAATGCCAATGACACCAGCTGAGTGCCGTGAAGCGGTTCGGCTCATGTTTGTGGAACTGTATCCCCGTTGTACGGTGATTTACAGCTATCCCAATTCCGTGCGCCCACCGCTCCCGTATGTCGTTCTGGATTTTGAACGCATCGACCCGGTTGGTTCGTTTGAACGTATCGAGGATGGGATTCTTTGGCAGGAAAAATGCAAGCGCATTCCGTTTTCTGCCGAACTGGTCACCGAGAGCAAGACGGAGCACGCCGCCGGGGTAAAAAAGGTTGGCTTATCCACGGCCGTGGATGATCTTGAACAAGCCACCCAGTTCTTTGATAGCCAATATGCAGGTGACAAAATGCGCGCCATGAATATCACGGTATGCGTTGACGGGTCACCTGAAGCAATCCACAACAGCGCGCCCGGCGTAGAGAGGGCGCGCTGTTCCTTTTATGTGGACTTTGTGCAGAGTACAAAGGAGTACGCTGCTTTGGCTCCGGCTGACGGAGAATATTCGGAAGACCATGCCAGCGCGGCATCCAAAACGGTCGCGGACATGAAAGCCGGATGGTTCGACGAGGTCGAAGTCGAGAAGAAATTTGAAGATGAGTAAAGGAGTGAAAGCAACGTGAACATTGACAAAATCGTTGAGGTCAACATCCAGATTTCGGAGGCAATGTCCATCGATGGCGGCTACGATACCATCCTTATTATGGGCCCGCTGCCTAAAGCACCCGGCGGGCGCACAACACCGGATGTTGCCGGCTATGCCAATCTGCAGGATCTGAAAAGCGCAGGCTTCACCTCGGACGACCCTGTATATATCGCGGCAAGCAAGGTGTTCGGCCAGTCTCCGAAGCCCACAGCGGTTATGATCGCCGTGCAGAAGCTGTCCAGCGGTTCCACCGAGAAGGTGGACGTTACTCTTGACCGTGCCATTAGGATGCCGGGATGGTACTGCATTTGCCCAGCGGGCATCAAGGAAGATTTCTACCAGTCCATTGCCGACTGGACTGAAGCAAACGAAAAGCTGTGCATCTGCGAAACGACCGGCATCTCGGCATCGCCCGTTTCTGATGCAATGCTTCGCACTGCGGTCATTCATGCAACGGCAGAGAATGACTGCGTGAACTGCGCTTATGCCGCCCGGTTCCTTTCTTTCGACCCGGGTAGTGAACAGTGGTGCTTCAAGTCCCTGTCTACGATTTCTGCGCAGGCTTTGTCCACAACGGACATCGCAAGCCTTGAAGCAAAAAATATTTCGTACTACACCACTGTTGGCAGTAAGGCCATGGTGCAGGGCGGCAAGGTGAGCGGCGGCGAATGGATTGACACTATCCGCTTCCGTGACTGGCTGAAAACCGAGATTCAGTCCAAGGTGATGAACCTGTTCCTGGGCCTGCCCAAGGTGCCGTTTACGGATCAGGGCATTGCACTGGTGCAGAACGCAGTCATTGACGCGCTGGAAGAAGGTGTCCGCGCTGGTGGCATCGTTCAGGATGCATCTTCGGAAGATGGAGAAGCAGAACAGTCCTACACCGTCACCGTGCCCCGCGCGGCCGATTTGGATGCTGCCACCCGTAAGAGCCGCAAGCTTACCGGCGTGACATGGACAGCAAATCTGGCTGGTGCCCTGATTGCTGCAAAAATCAGCGGTACGCTGAATTATTGAGAAAGGAGAACAGCTAGATGCGCGGAGATGTTACCGTTTATTCCCCAAAGAACATCATCTGTTCTATGGGAACGCATATCCCCTCCGGCTTTGCCGAAGATTCCTTTATCACCATTACCCCGCAGGGCGATGGCGTGACCGACGAAGTCGGTGCAGATGGAGAGGTAGTTATCTCTATCCCTGACGATCCCCGCTTTGAGGTGAAGCTGGTTCTTCAGTATGGCTCCAAGACGAACCAGTGGCTTCTGAAGCAATACAACAACAATAAGCAGACCCCGGGCAACGGACTTTTCAATATGCAGGTCAAGGATCTGGGGGCTAACCCGGATTTCACGGCATCCAAGGCATGGGTTTCCAAGCCTGCCCCGTGCGCTTACGGTAAGACCGGCCAGAGTCAGGAGTGGACGCTGCGGGCTGTTGGTAAGATGGAGCCGAAGAACTGAAAGGAGGAAACGTGACATGAAAATGAAACGCATGGAAATGCGCGACATTGCGGTTGGCGAATACCAGTTTAAGATTCGCCCGTTCGGTGCCAAGGATGCCACCTACATCTTTGGCGATGTCGCATCTATCATCCTGCCGATTCTGGGCACCGTGTCGGTTGCTAGCGACGATAAGGATGCTGTCAACATGGAAATGTTTGACGGGATGGACATGGACAAAGACTCGCTGGTCAAGGCGCTTGCCCGCATCAATGGCAACGCATTGAGCAAACTGGTGAGTGAGCTCCTGCTGGATCACAGCAACATCCGCGTTTTGGATCCTGAGAAAAACACTTATGAGGTCATGGGCGAGGATGATTTTGATGAAATTTTCTGCCAGTACCTCGCCGGAATGCTCAATCTTTGTGCTGAGGTCATTCGATTAAACTTCAGCGGTTTTTTCAAAGATGCGAGCACCCTCTTTGGAGGCCTTATCAAAGTGCGCCGGGCGGGCAGCTCGAACAGTACGGAGAGTTCGACAACGACAGGGTAACGAACCTTGAATGGATTATGTATACCCTGATTCGCGAGCGGGTGGCTTCGATGTACGAACTGACCTATGTTTATAATCTGGATGAAATGCTAAAACTCTACGACCTGATTATGATGCAGCGGGACATTGAGTACGCCAAAAGCCAAGAGGACAGAAGGGGGGATACATAAGTGGCGGCGAAGGAAACTGTAATCGGAAAGTTCGTCAATCAAATTCTGTTCAAGGTCGATAAAAACTCTGTTGATGACGCAAAAAGCGCTATCAGCGAAGTAAAAGGCTTTGCAGCTAAAGCACTTGGCGCAATCGGCATCGGCTTTTCCTTTACTAAGCTTGCTAGTCTTGCAGAGGAATTTGGCAGTATCAACGATACCATCCGCGGGGCAACCCGCGAGATGGGAGATCAAGCGGATATTCAGCAGAAGATTCTGCAAGGGGCTCAGGATTGCCGTGAAGAATACGGAGCCATGGCCGGAGATGTGACAAAGCTGGTGCAGTTGAACAGTAAACTGTTCCCGGTTGATGATGCTGTGAAGTTTGTTTCGCTTGTCGAAAAGCTGGAAAAGGGCTCCGGCAGAGAAGCAAATCTTGACAACACCATGAGTGTACTGCAAAAGGCTATGTCTTCGGGCAAGCTGGACAAATCTGGCTTCTCCAACTTAAAAACAGCTGCCCCGGAGGTGGTGAAAGCCATTTCGTCTGCAATGGGAGTGTCCGAAAAGCAGCTCCAAAATCTGGCAGAGAGCGGAAAACTTTCCGCAAAGCAACTGAAAGAAGCGTTCTTTGCGGCGGAGAGCGACATTCAAAAGAACTTTGATGAACTCGGTTTCGGCATCGGGGACGCTCTTACTTATGTCAGGAATCAGTGGGGGCTTTGGCTTGCAGGCGCAGATGACATGCTTGGCATCACAACCAGTATTGGCAAAGCAATAAAAACCATAAGCGATTTCCTGATGGGAAAGGCACAGCGGCTGACTTCGTGGCTGAAAAATATTTCCGAGAAACTTGGTGGCGTAGAACAGCTGCTGAAGCTGATCGTGATGGTCGCCACAGCTCTGTTCCTTGCAACCAAAGGAAGCAAGATTTTGTCTTTCTTAGCGGGCGCAGTGAAACTCCTGCAAGGATTTAATTTGCAAACTGCCCTTGCGGCCGCAAAATGGCTCTTGCTGTTCCTTGCGCTGGAAGATGTTTTTACTTTCCTGCAGGGCGGCGATAGCGTCTTTGGGCGGCTCCTGAGCGAAGCTGGTGTTGACGTTGATGCATTGAGAGAGAAAATCAGTGCGTTCTTCGAGGGGGCAAAGCAATTTGGCCGAGACGCTCTTGATTCGCTGGGTCAGTTCTGGGTGGAACACAAAGGTGCGATTTTAGTTGTTCTGCAAGCCCTTTGGCAAGGACTGGTTGACCTAACCGCAGACATCATCACACTGGGCGGGCACCTATTCGACCTCCTGGCTGGCTTAATTACCGGCTTTCAGACCGGAGATTGGACGCAATTCCTGACAGGCTGTAAGGAACTGTGGCAAGATTTCCTCGATATTCTGAATGGTTTAGGACGCGCTGCTTTTGGCGAAACATGGAAACCACTGAAAGAAAGCGCACAGGCAATCTGGGATTGGCTGAAAGGATTCTTTGACTGGTTCGGCGATAAAATCACCTGGGCTAAGAACCTGTGGAACGGTGTAAAAAATTTCTTTACCGGTGGAAATGGTGATGATCCCGATGATTCTGATGAAGGGAACGGTTCTGATAAGAATTCGTCTGGTTCTAGAGGCGTGGGAGGCGGAAAGTCCTCTGGTGGTAGCGGCCGCACAAGCAATGGGAAATCACCGACAGGGGCGCAGGCTTCTTCTGGGGGCGCTGCCGCAAGCAGAAATGCTGCCAGCGCGTTTATTTCGGGGGGAAGGCCGGTATCTATAACAACGGCATCGCAGCGGCCAATCGCGCAAACTACTAACACCAAAAACATCACTGTAAAACAGGAAAACCGACAAAGCTATACATTCAATGTGAGTGACCGGAACGCCGCATCCAAGCTGCAATCTGAGGTACATTCCCAGTCTGGCCAGTCTACGGATGATCTTGCGCGGGCACTTAAATACGGGAGGTAATGCTGATGCGCGCCACACAACCCGCACGCCTTGGCGATTTTGAGTTTGATGCAATCATCAAGCGCCCGGAAACATTGTCGAGCAAAATCCCTGATTATGCCACAGAGGAAGGATACTCCGTCAGCGATAATGTCTGCCTTGAACCCGTTACGCTTGATGTAGAAGCCGTAATTAGTAATTCGCCCATCACATGGGCAGAACAGCACGCTGCATCATCGAGCCGGGTAGAGAGTGCAATCGAAGAACTTCGGCAGATTTGGAAGAAAAAGGAGCCGGTGACTTTTACCGCGGGCGGCGACAGCTACGAAAATGTCTGCATCGAGAGCATTACATTCCCGAAGGAAATAAGCGGGAGTGAGAAGATTGCCCTGAAATTGAAACAGGTGTCCATCAACTCTACGGAAACTGCCAATATCAGTATCAAGTACGTTCGTGGAGGAACATCGAAGAAGAACACCGGTGCAAGTCAAAAAAGCACATCTTCTGCAAAGTCCTCTGACAGCGGAAAGCAGACCTCCCGCAGCAGCCTGCTTTGCTCTGGAGCCAAGGCGATAGGACTTTTTAAGTGAGGTATAGAGAATGGATTTGGAATATTATGAAATCTCTGTGCCGGACCGAAACGATTCTATCATGAGGGTGAATCTCGACGAAGTGTATTACAATCTTCGCCTGACATGGAACGCATACGGCGGGTTTTGGATGCTGAGTATCTATGATGCAGAAATGAATATCATTATCGGCATGGCGCGTCTTGTGCCGGGAGCAATATGGAATTTCTATTATCAGGTTCAAGGTGGCCCGCCGGGCGTTCTTGGCGTTCAAACTGAGAGTGAAGAAATTGGACGTGACGATTTCAAAAATGGTTTGGCCAAGCTTCTTTACCTTCCCGCCAAGCAGCTGGGGGTTTGACGTATGGACATCTGGAATAGACAATACAGGGTGCGCATCGGAAAGAACAACTCTGTCGGCCGGGAAATTGGAAAGCCCAATGAGGATACCGGCAGAGCAATCCGATGCTCGTTTTCGTGTGAGGTCGGAGATAGTTCGAGTTCCAATACGGGCAAAATCACGCTTTGGAATCTTTCAGACGAAACTTTGAGACTTCTGGAGCAGGAGGACTGCCTGATTGAACTTCGGGCTGGTTACGGGGATGACCTTCCTGTGATTATGGGCGGCTCCCTGACATATTTTGAAACGGATATGAACGGAGCTGACCAGCAGACCACAATCGAATTTGTGGACAGCTTTACTTCGGCCAGAGATACCACGCTGAGCCTTAGCTATGCTGGCAGCGTGAACGGCGAGAAAATCGTGCGTGATTGTGCCCGGGAAATGGGGTGCGAAGTCAAACTTTCCCCCAATGCCAAGATTATTGACTTCAAGAATTTTGCTTTTGTTGGAACGGGAAAGACTCTGATCGGCCGCTTGTGCGACAGAAGCAAGCTTCGTTGGAGCGTTCAGAATGGAATTATCCAGATTTGTGCGCTGGATGAGCCGCTGACTATGGCGGCTTATGTCCTGTCTGCGGATTCCGGTATGATCGGCTCCCCAAAGCCAGTCTTTGAATCCGCTTCGACCAGCAGCAAATCCTCGTCCGGCGGCAAAAAGGCATCTTCCAATACGACGAAGAGAAAAGCGAAAAAAGGCATCGAGGTTACATATTCACTGAACGGCCACATTCAGGTGGACGACTATGTGAAGGTGGAATCCCGAAAGTACAGGGGAAATTATCGGGCTGCAAAAATTAAGTTCTCTGGCGATACCGAGGGAGACGATTGGCAGTGCGTTGGACAGTTTGTGGAGGTGAAATAACGTGCGGCAGGATGTTTATGAAGAGATTGAAAGCATCGTGAGACAGTATGCTGGCGACAATATTCATACGTCTGCGCCTGCAAAAGTCGGGAATGTTTCCGACAACTTCAACGCTGAACTCACGCCGAACCTGAAGATTACAACGGACGATAACAGGGAAGTCAACTACCCTAAAATCTCCGGCACGGTCATTTTGATGCCTACGGGTGCCGGAGGAACGATTGGCTTTGCGTTTCCTGTGCATACCGGAGATGGGTGCATTGCACTTTTCGGAGAGGGTGGGTCTGGGACAGATCTGAAGTGGGACCTGTCCAACGCTACATTGCTTCCCGGCCTTTCTTCTTCTGCTGGGGAGCAGGTGAAGCGCGCCGGGAGCGAGGATGCAGCGGTGATGTTCGCACCGACTGCGACCATCACGGTCAAGAAAGACTGCATCGAACTGAAAAAGCAAGACACAACCATAACCTTGAAAGACAGTTCCGTCTTTGTTCAAAGAGGCGGTTCTAACATCGAGGTGACGGATGGCAGTACCAAAATCACCACTCCGTTGCTTGATGTTACCGGCAATACGGAAATCAAAGGCAACATTCAGGTGCAAGGAAACGTGAACATTTCTGGCACGCTGGTACTTGGTGGCATCGTAATGAATACGCATACCCATGCTGGCGTACACGGAAAGACAGGAGGCCCGCAGTAATGGCTTTAAAAGACCTTGCGCTTGCTACTGATGGAGATTTGCTTATCAACGACGCAGGCGATTTTGAAATTATCGATGCAGTCAAGCAGGGGGTTCAAATCCGCCTGCGGTGGATCAAAGGCGAATGGGCGTTCAATACGGCCATGGGCACGCCTTATTTTGAAACAATTCTCGTAAAAACTCCGAACCGTGTGCTAATTGAAAAGGCCCTACGGGACCAGATTTTGGCGGTGGACGGTGTAACGGGGGTCGGGAATATCAGCCTGATAAAGGACACAAAGAGCCGGACGCTGCGTGCGTCTTTTACTGCGTCCACAACAGAGGAAGAAATAGAAAGCGAGGTGGAGCTGTCCCATGCCGGATTACGGAGTGACGGATAAAGGCTTTCAAATGCGCCGCCTGGACGAAATCTATAGCGATATCTGCAAAAGGTTCAAGGATGAAGTCGGGGTTGATCCATCGGAAAATCCGCAAAGCGTAATGAACGTCCTTTTTACGATTTTTGCCGATGCTCCTGCAGAACTTTGGGAGGCATTTGCCGCGGCATATCAGCAGCTTTTTCCGAACACTGCACGAGGGGTAGCCTTGGATAACTTAATGCAGGTTGGCGGCGTAAGCCGTATCGGTCAAGCAAAGACCAAATATTCCATCTCCTGCACAGGTCAGGAAGGAACGGTAATTCCTGTTGGCGCACTGATCCAGTCGAGCAACCGTCCGCAGAGAACATTCCAAGCGGCCAGTGCATCTACGATTTCCAGTTCCAATTGGCGGCGTCTCTCTATTCGGCCGATTGAGAGCATTTCGGGAGATTTTACGTTCGATTTTGGCGTTTCCCGCAATGCGACCAGCGGAGAAGTTGGAACGTATGCAGAAAGCTCCAGCGTCACCAAGAAAATGAGGGTCACGTCATACAGTGATGCGTACTCCCAGATGCTTGCGGCTATGCAGGGCTTTGAAGCACTTGCAAAATTCGGGATTTCGGTTTCGGACGATGCTGATGAGCAGGGAGAACATTCTATCGTTCTTACGGCGGCAGGCGCATCCGATAGCTTTTCTGCATCGCTTTGCAAGTACATTACCGTGACCGAGGTGACAAGTAATATCCTGTTCGAGAGCGCCGAATATGGAAGTTTTGTGCTGGCAGATGGCGTTATCACCCAAATCGTTACCACGGTCGATGGTTGGACATCCTGCACAAACGAGATCCCGCCAATCAAAGGTCGGCTCACGCAAACCGATGCCGAAGCCATATCCAGCTATACGAACCGCGTTGCAAGCCGCGGTACGGGCACCGTTGCAAGTATTGTGTCCCTTCTGTATAGCGATGTGGATGGCGTTACTTTTGCGGCCGGATATGAGAACTACAACGACACGGTGGATGCAGCAGGCAGGCCACCGCACAGCATCGAAATTGTGGTGCAGGGCGGTAGCGATGAAGATGTGGCAAACATCATCTGGAAAAACAAGGCGGGCGGCATCCGCGCGTATGGGAGCCACTATGCCTATGCTACGGATGTCAATGGAAATCGCCAGTACTTGGAATTTACACGGGTGAATGATGTTTACCTGCTTCTGTCGGTTTCCGTTACAAGTTCCGGCGGGCTGGATGATGATTATGCGGCAAGAATAAAAGCTCTCCTGATGGAAGAATCTCTGTCCGCTGGCACTACGATTCGCCTGCAAAAATTCATCCGTCCCATCATGGAGGCCGTGTCCGGTATTGATTATGTCGAAATCCGTGGCTTACTGAGCGAGAAACCGGACATTGATGGCACGGCAGAGAGTTCGATGCTTACTGGCATCGTGCCCGTTAAAATCAATCAGCAGCCGGTTATCAGCATGAACGGAATCCGGGTGGTGAAAGCATGATCGATGCGTATAAGGAGATGTACGGCAAACTGCCGATGCAATTCCAGCTGGAATCGTATGAGGAAAGCAAACTGGGCGATTACATCTGCGATACCGCCGATGACTTGAAAAATCTTCCGGCAGACTGCGAAATGGGGAGCGTAGCCAGAATCATTGACCCGCCTGCGATTTATCGCAAGAACTCAGCCGGAAAGTGGATCTTACAATTTTCCAGTAAAGAGGTGGTTTGATGGGCTACGAAGTATTGCAGGAAACACCTCTCAGCGTAGAGAAGATGTCAAACCTTGATGGCATCATCTGGGCGGTTGCACCGGAGTATGAAAACGCATCACTTTTTCTGGGAACGCTGGAAAAACTTAACGATTTCGATGCCTGTACTGGAATCTGGCTGGACAGACTTGGCCAGCTTGTGTGCTTGACTCGACAGCAGGCGGGGACAATGATCGGGAGCCGAGAACTGGCAGACAATGACGATATCTATCGCATCTGCCTGAAATATAAGGCTTTCGTCAACTCGTGCCGGTGCACGCCGGATGAAATCATCGAAGCAACAAAAATTATTTTTGGAGCAACGCAGATCGTTTACAGCGAGCGCCGGGATGTTCCCGCTACGATTTTTCTGTCCGTTTCAGCACCATTTTCCGACATGGTGCTTTCCATCTTGGGTACGCATGACCTCATCGTGCGTCCGGCGGGAGTCAAAGTCCGTGTGGATTGCTCAACGAAAGATGCCGAAACCTTTGGCTTTGTAGATCTGAATCCGCGAGTTGCGGGCTTCGGCGAGGGTCGGTTCGCACAGTCCATCAATTAACAGGGGGTGATCTTATGGCAGAAGGTCGCGCGGGAGCGCTCGGAGACTATTCCACGGTGGCTTTTTCCGCAGGCGGCGTTAAACAGGAGATTTCGCTGGAAGACTGGAAGGGTGGCTGGGCCGCTATTGTCGGCGGCTTGAACGGCAAGCCCACGAGCCAGCAGTTCAACATGGTGACATATATCCTGAGCGCGCTGCTCAATCAGGCAATCTCGGACCTTTCTACGGTAAAAATGACGGCAAACAGCGCGTTACCAAAGAACAGCTTCACGGCAGCACAAATCGTAGCACTGCTTTCGGCGTTTGGCCTGATGCAGGGATGCAATGCCGATATGCTTGATGGAAAACACGCAAATGCGTTTGCGTCGTCAGTCCATGAGCATGCAGCCAGTCAGATTACAAGCGGAAATCTTCCGATTGAACGCGGTGGAACCGGTGCGGGCACGACGGTGGATGCCTGCAAAAATCTTGGTGCGATGCGTGATACCGGTGGAACTTTCACCGGTACGGTTTATTTTGCAAATGGAACGGCGCACTACATTGCATCTACTGGCGATGCTCATGTTAAATCGCTTGGAGTCACGGAGGACGTTACCGCACGCCGTGTCTATGATGCTGTGTATAACGACTACGCTGAGTTCATGCCCCGCGGTGAAAACACCGAACCGGGGGACATCATTGCGCTTGATACATCCAGTCAGACCGAGAGATATATCAAGGCTACAAATCTGTCCAATCGCATTGCTGGCGTCCACACGGATGAATATGCAATGCTCATCGGTGGCAACAAGGTTGAAGAAGGGCAGGACTTCCTTGCGAGGAACCTGCCCCTTTTCATCCCTGTGTCCCTTGCTGGACGTGTTCATGCAAAGGTTGTCGGTCCGGTGCATACCGGCGATTACATCGTTCTTTCCAGCACTCCCGGAGTTGGCCGCGCTGTCGGTTCATGCGAGGCGTATCCCGCAAACAAGATTGTTGGGTATGCGTGCGAAGGCGATAATCGCACCGATATGCGCCTGATAAAGGTGAGAGTGGGTGGTGTGTGATGGCAAGAGCGGGCAATCAGATATACGCGACTGATTATACAGATCTGAAGAAGCAGCTTGATGCTGAACTTAACCGACGCGGAAAGTCGGAGGGTACAGCGCAAGGGCAGAGTGTTGGAAGTATGTCTGCATACATACAGACCTATACGACAGCGCCTGGGTCTGGTCGGCAGATTATCAATGAGCACATCCAGAAAATCACACAGCCACTTTCGGCAATCACAGGAAGTTCCATCACGCCCGCAAGCGGGAGTGAGGTTGCGGCTGATGTTTTGACACAGGCTGCTGCGGTTCTCAGTCAGCTTAGTGCGATTCCTGAAACGTCGGCATCCAGCGGATGCGCTGGTGCCTGTTCTGGACTTTGCACAACAGGGTGCTACTCGGCTTGCTCAAGCTGTACCGGCTCTTGCACCGGTTCCTGCATCGGCTCTTGCACCAGATCCTGCGCAAACGACTGCGTGGGTTCCTGCACGGGAAGTTGCGTGAGCACTTGTACGGGTACTTGTACCGGCTCCTGCACAAAATCTTGTGCAAACGACTGTTCCAGTACTTGTACAGAGACGTGCACCGGCTCCTGTACGAGCACCTGCGCTGGAACTTGTACGAGAGCGTGCGCCAATGATTGCGCTGGCACTTGTACCGGAACTTGCACGGGAACGTGTACAAACACCTGCACAAGCTCCTGCACAGGGTCTTGTACGGGCTCTTGCACAAAAACCTGTGCGGATAACTGCAATAACAATTGCAAAACGACTTGTTCAGGCTCCTGCTCTGGCAGCTGTGATGGATGCTCCAGCACCTGCGAAGGAAGCTGCAGCGCGAACTGTGCTGATAGCTGCGATAACAATTGCACGACTGGGTGCAAATCTTATTGTGCAAATAGCTGTCAGGATAGTTGCGCTGGAACGGGTTGCCTTGCTAACTGCGAAAGCGGCTGCTCGAACTCTTGCAGAGGCGACTGTAATTCGCACTGCGGTTCACAGTGCACTAGCGGCTGCGACTCCAGCTGCGATGGATGTTCGGGCACTTGTTCTGGTGGATGCAGTGGCAGCTGTAGTGGAGGATGCGGTGGCCTTTTCTTTTAATTCTTTGCGAAAAGGAGAAATATCATGGAGACGACTATTCATTATGCAAAAAATGCCGATGATGGCATCGAAGCATCGTATCTTCGTAATTTGCCGATGGTCAAATTGCTTCAGCAGGAAACTGTTGACGTGGAAGACTGGGAGATGCTTTTGTCCTCCGTCCCTAGCGGCGAAGACAAACTTTTCTGGTGCTTGGGCTGCACGAGTTCCTTGTGTGCACTGGATGCAACCAACTTTGACGATTGGTTTATTTATTGCAGGACAGTGGTCGATTCCGCACTTGAAGCCTGCAAAATCGACAATGCGGCAGAGGAGCGCAAGAACCTTTTGGCGCTTGGACTTGCGGCGAGAACGTTTAACTTCTCGGCGAACCCGGTGACCGAAGACCTGAAATGTGCCGATACGTTGCGCAGTGCAGGAGAGTATGCCTGCTCGGAAGATGCCGATATCTTTGCTAAATGGTATGTTTTGTGCCTGTTCACAGTATACCTGCGCCTGAATTTCAATGAGAATCTTCGGGCGCTGACATCCGCTATGGGGGCCATGAACAAAATCAGATCTCGTTACCGCCAAATCGTTGAACGTCTCCCCAAAATGGATGCCTGCTAAGGAAGGACGTTAGCATGAAAATTGTAGAACTGACTGCGACTGAGAGTGAGATCGTAGAGAGGGCGTTTTATGAGACCAAATCTTATGAAATGCTGCTTTCTGTTTTGAGCCGGCAGTTGAACGCAAATGCAAACCCCGAGACGGCCAAAATCATTATGCACTATGCGGAACTGTGCCGTGCGGCGCAGATGAAACTGAAGATGGCACAGGACGCGGTTGTGGCAAAGTACATCGATTTGAACGACAGCGCTTTTGACCGGTATCTGTTCGATTTCAGCCGGGAGGAGGTGCGGTTGTTTGAAAAGCAGACGGTTTGAGGATTACGGCAATTCGGTTCAACGCCTGTACTGCCGGGATCTGCCCGAAACGAGAAGTGCGTGTCGAAATATCACGTTTCAGGTGACGAGCGGGTGCAATTTGCGGTGCTCGTACTGCTATGAACACCATAAAGGTGTAGAGCGTATGAGCATCGAAACGGGGCAGAAAATCATTGATTATCTGCTGGGCCTGTACGAGAAAAATGATTCCGATTTTATCAATCGGAACACAAGGGCGGTTGTCCTCGACTTCATCGGCGGTGAACCCCTGCTGGAAGCGCCCTTGATTGAAAAAATCTGTGATTATTGGTTTGCGGAATGCTGGCGGCGCAAAATTCCTCTGGCACCGTTTACCAGGATCAGTTTTGCGACCAACGGGCAACTGTGGTTCAGCCCTGAAGCACAGAGCCTTTTTGCAAAATATCATGAGTTGATGTCCGTCACTGTCAGTATTGACGGAGTGCAGGAACTTCACGATATGTATCGGCTGGATGAGGCTGGAAAGGGTAGCTTTTCCAGGGCGTGGGCGGCTTTTCAAGATGGAAAAAAGTATGGTTGGTATGGTTCAAAGATGACCTTTGTTCCGGGTTCCTTTAAGTATATCGCTGACAGCATCAAGATGATGCTGAACGAGGGATGCGAAAGCATCTCCTGCAATTATGCTTATGAGCCGGTCTATGAACCGAGAAACGGCCGCACTTTATATGACCAGCTGAAATCCGTATCAGACTACATTGTCGAAAAACGCTTGGATGTTGTTCTTACGATTCTGGATAGCGCATTGGGAGGAAAATCCAAGGATGACAAAAACTTCTGTGGCGGCACGGGATCCATGCTGTGCTTTGCACCGGACGGGAGCGCATACCCCTGTGTGAGGTACGCTCCTATTTCTGTTGGAACTGAAAAGGCCAACAAAGTCCGTTTTGGCAGTGTCTATGATGGGTTGTACGCTACGGAAAACCAGCGTCAGGCAAAAGCTGACCTCGATGCAATCACCCGCACATCCCAATCTCCGCAGGAATGTCTGGATTGCCCGGTTTCCGCTGGCTGTGGCTGGTGTTCCGGTCTGAACTATGAATTATTCGGAACGGCCAATAAACGTTTTACAGGCATCTGCTGGGCCCACAAAGCGCGTGTTCTGGCAAGCGCCTACTATCATAACCGCAGGTACATCGAAATCGGGGACTGCCTGCCCATCAAAGCGGAACTTCCAGAACTGGATGCTCTGACGATTCTGCCCTCTTGGGAGTACGACGAATTCCTTGAAATTGAGAAAAAGGCACTTGCAAAATTCACTGATGCAGTCGGAATCAGCTGAAAGGAGGAACCTTTATGGCAATTCTTATTGCAAACAAACTGCTCGAAACTGAAACCGAAGCGTGGTACACATTTTATGTGGACACGCTGGAGGATATCAAGGATTTGCCCACAAGCAAAACAACCGGATCGTCTTACAAGGTCAAAAAGCTGGCAAAGCCGGCGAGCATTGCATACTGCATCGAAATGGCGGCACAGTATGCCCTTGATGATAACGATGAGTGGAGACTGCTTTATGCGCTGCGCTCCGATGTTGCGGACGCTATCCTGAAAAATGTGGAAGAAATCAAGCAGATTGTTGCCAATACCAGCGCATCGGAACAGGCTGCGGCGCGGAGCGCATCTGCGGCAAATGCCAGCGCAATCGCGGCCGGCAGGTCCGAAAGAATCTCCACAGAAAATGCGTCTTCTGCGGCAGCAAGTGAGCGTGCATCGAGGGATAGTGCATCAGACGCAAGAGCTGCCGAAGGAAATACGCTGAACTACATGAACCGGACAGCGGAAATTGCCAATCAGGTGGCAGGGTCGGCGGCATATATCAATTTTGCATTCGGGCCGGATGTCGATGGCCGTTTCTCCTTTTTTGTCCGCAGGAGCAGTTAAAATCACGGATTCCGTGATTTTCTAACAAAAATCAGATTTACAGATGTTGCATGGCTATAATCTGGAAAGGAGTTTCTATGTTCAAAGTTATGCAGCAGTATGGCACCGTAGCCCAGCCGGCCACGGTGTACTACTGCGACGATGAAGCAGACCTGCAGAATATCAAATCTGCACCGATGGGGGCGCAAGCACTGATTATCCACACTGGCAATATCTACATCGCCGATTCTACCGGGAAGTTCTACCCGATGTAAGGATGGTGGCGTATGATTGATATTTTGACCTACGCAATCGCTCGCAAAAAATCAGCAGCAAAATTGGATGAACTGTATAGTCAGACAAAAGCTGTTGCGGATGCGGCGAAAGATAGTGCAGAGACCAGCAAGGCCGCTGCCGAGACATCGAAGGATCTGCTGAACAAGACGACAGCTGCGGCCCAGCAGGCTGCAGCAAGTGCTGCTGCTACAAACTATGCGCTTGGCCCGGACGAGAGTGGCCGACTGTCGTTTTTCATCAAGAAAAGCACCTAAAAGGGGGTATAAGAAATGGCTGACACATGGGAACTTATCAATCATCCTCTGACCGATGAAACCGGTCTGGTACTGGCCGCTCAGATGAAACGCCAAAATGACATTTTGGCAGGCATTGCTGCTGGTACTGCCGGTGCCTCATTCGTGGATGCAACATTCCGCGGTCTGCTGGATGGCAAAAATACCACAGAAATCTTCTGGAGCTGGTGGCCGCTGTCTGCCGGTGACGGCGTGACGAAGTATCAGCGTCTGGAACGCTTTGCGAAAATGCTCGCAGAGAGCGCTCGCAGCAAAACCTACACTGTTCGCTTTTACAGTGATGATGTGAGTGGTGATTACACCGGCACTCCACTGGACGATCTGGCAGACGGGCGTGAAGCGGCACCGCTTCTGACTGACACCAGCCCGGAAACCGCAGACTGGTCGGAAGAGGATCCTTTCACATGGTACATTCGCGCCAATGCGCTGTCCCTGGAAGATGGCACCATGAACGTGCTGGCAGTTGAGGGCGAAACCGGGTTTGACCTTTCCGGCGAAACCGCACCCGTTTACTGCTTCGCTCTGTCCTTGATGCTGAAGGAGTGGGAGGATGGCGCCTACATCTATAACAGTTGGCGTACCTTCTCTGGCGGCGGTTATGAACCTATGGCTGGCGATGTGGCCCCGGATAAGAGCCGTCGCTGGCTGACATGGCATCCTGCTTTCTACGGCGGCAAAAATTCCAAGGGCGGAATGACCAGCGGCGCCGGACTGCCCCCGATGCCGTGGACAAGCGCCAACGCAGCTATCCCTCTGGCTCGTAAGATTACCGCTTATGATGCCCTGTGGACTGACTGCGACCAGCAGTATGTTCTGGCCCAGTGGCGGCTGCGCCATTGGACGCTGAGCAACAGCGGCAAGCTGGAGGGCTGCACGGTCTATAATTACCAGTACAGCCCTGCTATGGCGGAAACTGGAGTAAAGCGTGTGCTCGTGACGAAAGCGCAGGGGGCAAATTTCCTCGTGGGCTCTGCTGTGTGTATGGGTGAGCGTGGCGAGAATACGGGGACAGATCGCAACACAGATTACAATCACAATATCTTCAACTGGGCAAAGATCTCCAGCATTACCAATGTGACCGTGAGCGATACCGAGTATGTTGCTCTGAACCTTGAGCTGGATGCGCCCATCGACACTACGACCACGATGCTGGTATCTACTATGCCGTGGGAGTCCGGCACAACAGAGTACGTGCCGGGTCATAGTGATGGATGCCGCGGGAGCCTGACCAGCGGCAAATATCCGTATCGCGTGGCTGGCCTTGAGATGCAGATTGGTGCTTACATCGAACAGCTTGACCCTCTGTGGAAGGCCAGCATTGTGGATGATGACCACTGGCACTATGACGTGTTCTCCTGCAAGAGCGGTGAGAAGCAGATTGGTTCTATCTCTTCGGACTATGCCCAGACCGGCTCCTTCGACCTGAACGACAAGGCGGCTTGGTCGTGGCACTATATCCGCAAGCTGGGTAAGTTGGGCACCGAAGCTATGATGTACGAAAAGTTCGGCGGCTCCGGCTCCACCTATGTACGGGCTGCGTTCGGTTCGCCCGGTTCGGCGGGCGTGTGCGCCCCTTGGCGCGGTGGCGACCTGTTTGACGGTGCTGCCTGCGGCCTGCCTTGCGCGTATGGCGGCAATGGCCCCGGCGCGGCGAGCTGGCACGGTGTGCCCCGGCTTGCTGGATCGGGCAAAAAGAGAGGGTGAATATGTGCCGTAGGCACATAGAGGGGGTGTAACCCCCTGAAACCCCCGCAGACGATTTCTCCTGCTTGTGGCGATGGTTTACCATCGCCACAAGCCGATTGTTTTTGGAGCAATGAAGCGGCGTGTGGCTGCGTTCAATTCGCCCGGTTCGGCGGGCGTGTACGCCCCTTGGCGCGGTGGCAACCTGAATGACGGTGCTAACTGCGGCCTGCCTTGCGCGAATGGCAACAATGGCCCCGGCACGGCGAACTGGAACGGTGTGCCCCGGCATGCTGATGATAAAATAGCCCTCAAAAGGGCATAAGCGTTTCATTGCGCCTGTGGCTTGACCACTAAGATCATGTTATACCGACACCATGCAGCTGAGCGTTTCGAGAGATACGGACGCATTGGTGAGAGCGTGGCCGCAGCCTTTGGGACTGCGTGGCGGCGAGTAGTAGAAATCCGTTCTGCCTGATTTAAGGCCGGGAACGGCAACCGAAAGTCGTTGAACATCAGCAAGTTTGGAGGCTTTAAGGATATGAAAACAAAGAGGTTCTTACCGCTCACGCACGCAATGTGTGAGCAGGCTGTCCTTGAAGCATTTGATAAAAAGTGGTTCCGCCGGGACTACCTCGCCACGGTGGAAAAATATGGAGGTGTAAGCCGTGCACAATTACAGAGCGCCGCCCAGGTAAATGACTGGAATCCACGCTTGGAAGCCGTGAATGGAATTGCTCTTGAAATAGAGCAACGGGTAGAAGACCTGCTGGATGGCGAAGCGGAAGACCTCGACCTTGACCCTGTGAGTGTATTTCACCGAATTGACGGAATCAGTATGAAACGGCGGGAATTATCTAACTGTTGCCCGATGCACCAGGCATTTGGACATCTGGCGGTGATTGGACTTCGCCCGCTGCTTCGGGCAAAGCTGTTGCCGTATCAATTCGCCAGCATCCCCGGAAAGGGACAAATTGCCTTGAAACGTCAGGTTGAGCACTGGCTGCGCAGAAAAAGCCTTGGCATCCAGCACGCAATTAAGTTGGATGTGCAGGGAGCATACGCCCACACGAAGCAGGAACTTGTGATGAAGATCCTGCGGAAAGAAATTCCGGGCGCAATATGGCTTCTGGCTGTTGTCAAGTGTCTTTTGGCAATGGCCCCAGGTGAGGGATTGCTTATCGGTGGTTATCTTGAAGCGTGGCTTTTTAACCTCGTTGCCAGCTATATGCTGGTAAAGGTCATGAGTTATGCAAAGACCCGCCGTGGAGCATCTACGCAGCTTGTGACCCGCAGCGGTAGCTATATGGACGATCTGGTTTTGCTTGGACGACGATGGGCCGACATACAAAGCGCGGCTCGGAAATTGACCAAGTGGGCGCTGGTCGAACTGGGGCTGACCATAAAAGCCGAATGGGTTCGTGTGGACTTTCTAAGCACCGCTGAAGAGCATCAACGCCGGCACCTGACAGGCGCGGCAAAAGGATGCCCTGGTTTGGATATGGCTGGCTATGTGATGCACCGTACCTACACCACAATACGTCCTAGGATTTTTCTGAGGGCACGGCGGCAGTACATTCGGGCAAAGGCTGATGTGACACGGCAGGGATATGTGCCAGTCTGGCGGTCGTACAAGCTGGTCAGCTATAACGGCTACTTTGACTGGACGAAATCCCGGGCAATTACCGAAGCCCTGAACCAGAAAAAGCTATTTACGGCCGCAAAGGTGGCAATCCGTGTAACAGCACAAAGAAATGCAATGAAGAAAGCGAGGATAGCAGCATGATTTTTACCGAAAACCTTGACCACAATCCGCAGGCGGTAACGCTGGAAAAACTGCCGGACGGTACGGCTTGGCTGTACCTGCGCAAGGATGCTCATGAGGTGCAGACCGAGGCTCCTGAAGGTGAACAGGGCGGCACTTCGTGGGAGTGCACCACGGCTCTTTGCAAGCTGGGTGCCGATTATGCAGAGGAAACCGTGGAAAGCATCACGGCGGTGGCTGACGATTGGTGGGTCTATGCAGAGGCATGGACGACCGCCGATGAAGCTGCGCCCTCTCTGGAAGAGCGTGTGAGCGTGCTGGAAACGATGTTTATGGGAGGTGACCTGTGATGGGTAAGGAGCAGTTCTATCGTACCATGTATCGCATGAAGAAAATCACCGCCGCCGGCGTGTGGGAAAAGGTAGACGAGGGCGAACTGACCAAGGCGCAGGCCCTGCGCATCTGCGGGCCCCGTCCGAAAGAAGCCTGATAGGGAAGGTGCTTTATAATTGAGCCGAGAACAAAAACTCGAAGCTCTGTTGGCATCGGCGGTTCATCTGCTGGACAGCTGGGAGGATATTTCGGCAAAAACAGGAGAGGAACCAGAGGACTACGGTGAACAGCGTGCAATCCTGCAAGCCGAGTATGATGCTATAAGATGTTGAGGAAAGCCGTGCTGGTGTCAGCGCGGCTTTTTTTGTTTGAAGTGGAGGTGGATTTTTTGATTTCTCCGTATAAGGGCACGTTCAGAGTGTCGCAGGCATACCGAAACCTGCGAGCAAACGGTACATATCATCAGGGATATGATCTCGTGGGCATTGGGGATAAGAACATCTACTGCCCGGTTTACGGTACGGTTATTCGTGCCGGATGGGAGTGTGCAACGCTTCCGAAGAAAGGCTTTGGGCAGCGTGTTGTTGTCCGTATCGGCAGTACGGCCTACTATATGTATTTTGGGCATCTGTCCAAAATCAGCGTGACCGCCGGGCAGAAGCTGAAACCGGGAGATCTGATTGGTGTTGAGGGAAGTACCGGCCACAGCACCGGAAGTCACCTGCATTGGGAAATTCGCATCAACGATATTTCCACCGGCTATGTGTCGGTGCATCAGTACGCGGGAATCCCGAATGTGGCAGGCTCTACCGCATACACGTCCAACTGGGCCGCAGAACTTTTCGGACCTGGTAATCTGAAAAAGCCCACCAGCGGCTTCCCGCAGCGCTTGTACAATTCGGTGCTGCAGGGTGCACTGGGAATCGACAAGGACGGTATTTTTGGAGCAAATACCGAAAAAGCAGTTAAGGAGTTCCAGAGTGCCCACGGCCTGACGGTTGATGGCATTGCTGGAGCAAAGACAAAAGCGGCGATTTCTAAGCTGCTTTGAGAGGAAAGGAGTACTACCATGAGCATTATGAACATCGTTACCGCCTGCATCGTGATCCTGATGATGTCGGTTCTGGCTGTTGTGGCAATTCGTTTCGGCTACAAAGCCCTTCTGATTGAATGGGCCATTGATGCCATCTCCAAGGCAGAAAAGGAGTTCGTTGGAACAAAGCTGGGTGAGGCGCGCCTGGCTGTTGTCGTGTCCTGGCTGCGTGAGAAGGTGCCGGCTCCGGTTCGCTTTCTGGTGACGGACGACCTGATTCGTAAAGCCGTTCAGACTGCTTTCGATGCGGCTAAGTCTGGGCTGGAGGTACTGAAGAATGCTTAAACGGTTTGTGGACTGGCTCTTAGACCGTCTCCCCATAACGAGATGGATCGAGCTGCTCACACAGCCGGAGGACTGAAAGGAGGACACAGGTGCTTGCAGGAACAGCTGAAGTGCTTACGGGAACGGCTGGAACATTTACCGTCACCGTTCCGGCGTGGCTCTTAGCGGCATTTGCGTTCCTTGGAACGCTTCTGGGCGGGGCAATCAGCTTTGCCGTGAACCAGATCCTTATCAAGGGAGCCGCCGACCGTGCGGCGAAGAAGCGCGAAAAGGACAACGAGCAACGCAAGGAACGGTACATTTTGCAGATGGACAGCCGAAAGGCCACTTTTAACCTGCTATCCTGCATTTGTGCCGGCATTGAGCGAATGGAAACGGAAACTGGCCAGATTTACTGGAATGGAGAGCTGAAACGAAGCCTTTCCCATTTGGAAAGCGTGGATGAACGATACAGAGAATCCGACCAGCGACAGCTTGCTGACCTGAATACTCGGAACAAATGACAGCACCCCCGTCACCCGTCAGACGTATAGTCGAAGCGGGTGACGGGGGTGCTTTTTTGCTTTTTTACGATAAAAAATAACAGGATTCGTGATAATCTAACAATTCCCTGACTTTTCCAGTTGAAAGGGATATCTTTTATTGTAAGGAGCGAGCGAGAATATGATTAGAATTTTACTGTCCAAGAAGCTAGGCGAGCTGAAATGGACGCAAGCAGATCTGGCACGCGCCACGGGCATTCGCCCCACTACAATCAGCGACTACTACAACGAAATCGCCGAACGGATGAATCTGAACCATTTAGACCTCATCTGCGAAGCGCTGGACTGCAGCCCGACTGAGATACTGGTTCGGGAGCCGAATCCTGAACCGAGGGTGCGAAATCGGACCGGCTTTGAGAAGCCTGTGACAGGCCAAAGGAAAGACGGCGAGTGAGAGAGAGGACAGCGTAAAGCTGCCCTCTTTTTCTATGCCCATTGACGCTCCTTGAAAACAGGTGTATTATAATAATGTATCTAACACCTGAATGAACCACTTGATAGGCAACCGAAGCCCTGTGACATCAATTTGACAGCAATCCATTGTGCACTCAAAAACACACAATGGAAGCAACGGAATTTATGTGCGCTGAAACCGGAAAAATGGACTTGATATAACCAAAAACCTGCTTTCCGGAATCGAGCTCGAGTAATCCCCAATAGCACCATCACCCCGGAGGGTTCCGTGAAAACGAAACCTCCCGGGGTGTTTTTCATCTTTTGGTACGATCAAACAAGCCGGAACTTTCAAAGTGTCTCCTATATTAGCGCAAACTCTAAGCATTTTTGCCGCAGTATTTTACACAAAAAACCCGAAACCCCTTTCTTCTCCGCCCGCAGGGGAGTATAATAGATTCTGTTGTTTGCAAAATAGGAAAGGGGAAGTATCAACTATGGAATCGAAGCAGAGGCTTCTGGAGCCGCAGCTCGTCCAAACGGGAAGGGCAGATCAGTTCAGCCGCAAGGTGTTCTGCGACGGAATGCGGGATGGTGTGCCCATTGCGCTGGGCTATTTTGCGGTATCGTTTTCGCTGGGCATTGCGGCGCGCAAGGCGGGCTTTACGCCGTTTCAGGGGTTTCTCGTCAGCCTGCTGAACAACGCCTCCGCAGGAGAATACGCCGCATTTGCGCTGATTATGGCAAACGCCACCTATTTTGAGGTGGCAGTCATCACCCTGATCGCCAATGCGCGGTATCTGCTGATGAGCTGCGCACTGGCACAGCGCTTTGCGCCGGAAACGCCCTTTTGGCATCGGCTTCTCATCGGCTATGATGTCACGGACGAGTTGTTCGGCATTACCATCGCCCGCCCGGGCAGCCTGAACCCATACTATACCTATGGCGCTATCCTGCTGGCAGCGCCGGCGTGGGCTTCCGGTACGGCGCTGGGCATTATAGCGGGCAACCTGCTGCCGCTGCGGGTGGTCAGCGCCCTAAGCGTAGCACTGTACGGGATGTTTTTAGCTATCATTATTCCGCCGGCCCGCAAAGACCGGATCGTTGCGGTGCTGGTCGTCATCAGCTTTGCGCTGAGCTTTCTGTGCAGCTATCTGCCGGGCATCTCGGCGCTCTCCGAGGGCACCCGCACCATTCTTTTGACGGTGGCGATCTCCGGTGCAGCGGCGGTGCTGTTCCCGGTCAGGCAGGAGGAAAACGAAGATGACGCATAACAACTATATCTATATTGCGGTCATGGCGCTGGTGTCCTATGCTATCCGCATCCTGCCTCTGACGCTGATTCGCAAACCAATCAAAAACCGCTTTATGCAGTCTTTTTTGTACTATGTGCCCTATGTAACGCTGGCTGTGATGACCTTTCCGGCCATCATTCAGGCAACGCAGAGCCCGGCAGCGGGTGCCGTTGCACTGGTAGTTGGCATCGCCGCCGCATGGTTTGGTGCAAGCCTGTTTCAGGTGGCTGCGGGCTGCTGCGCCGTGGTGTTCGTGCTGGAATTTTTTATCTGATGCCTTATAGCGGGAGAAGAAAATGAAGAAGATCCTTGTGACCGGTGCAGGCGGCTTTGTAGGCTCCCGCGTGATGCAGCAATGGGCAGGGCGGTATGACCTATGCAGCTTTCCCAAAGGCTTTCTGGCAGCAGCAGGGGAAAATGCCGTGCGGCAGGCGGTTTTGCAGCAGCACCCGGATGTCATCCTGCACACCGCCGCCATTTCAGATACCGGTTATTGCGCTGCACACCCGGAGCAGGCTTACCGCGCCAATGTGGAGATGCCGGTCTGGCTTGCCCGTGCCGCAGCGGAGACCGGCGCAAAATTGCTGGCCTTCAGTTCGGATCAGGTCTATGCCGGTGTAGAGCAGTCCGGCCCGCTGCCGGAGAGCATGCCTTTGCAGCCTGCCAATGTGTACGGGCAGGGCAAGCTGGAAATGGAGCAGCGGGTGCAGGCACTCTGTCCGAGCGCCGTGCTGCTGCGCGCCACATGGATGTACGACCTGCCGGGGTACCGGCTGCCCATCCGGGGCAACCTGCCGCTGAATCTTCTGCGTGCGGCACAGCGGGGAGAACCTGTCCGCTTTTCTGTCCGGGATTTCCGTGGCATCACCTATGTCCGGCAGGCAGTGGCGCTGTTGGAGCCCGCCCTGACCCTGCCCGGCGGGGTCTATAACTTCGGCAGTGAAAACGCCGAAAACATGGTGCTGACCGCCCGGCAGTTCGCTGAAACACTGGGGATCAAGGTCGATATTCAGGAAGCTGACTGGGCACGGAACCTTGCGATGGATTGCAGCAAGCTGCGGGCGCAAGGCATCGTATTTGACACCACGCAGGCTGGCCTTACGCACTGTTTGCGGGATTATGGACTGCTCTGACCGCAGAAACGAAATTTTTTCCGTATCGCACAAAAAACAGAGAAAAGCACGAAAAAAGCAGGGGATTCTGTATGCTGCCAGCCTGAACAGGCTGGACAAATCATGCGGAAGCCCTGCTTTTTTGCTTGCCTGCCGGAGAAAAGTTTGCTTATAGAATGCAGCATTTCTTCATATAAAAGTCATACTTATTTTACATCTTATCTGCATTTTGCTATAATGTTTTCGCTTTTTTGCAAAGCATCCGAACCGCATAAACCTTTAAAACCTTGAGGAGAGTGGAATTTTTGAAGGAAGTCAAGCTTGAAGAAGCGGCTTATCAGTTTGAAGCCAAAATGTCCCTGCGGCAGGCGATCCCGCTGGGCTTGCAGCATGTCTGCGCCATGTTCGTGGGCAACCTGACCCCTCTGCTGATCATCACCAGTGCCTGCGGCATTGCAGGCGGCGAGTTCGCAGAACTGCAGGTCACCCTGCTGCAAAGCGCCATGTTCGTGGCAGGTATCGTCACGCTGGTGCAGCTGTTCACCATCGGACCCGTGGGCGGCGCAGTACCTATTATCATGGGCACCAGCTCCGGCTTTATCGGCGTGTTCAACAGCGTTGTGGGCACGATGGGCGGCGGTGTGCTGGCCTACGGCGCCATTATGGGCGCTTCCATCATCGGCGGTATTTTTGAAAGCGTGCTGGGCTTCTTCCTGAAGCCGCTGCGCAGGTTCTTCCCGCCGGTGGTCACCGGCACGGTGGTGCTTTCCATCGGCCTTTCGTTGATCTCGGTAGGTATCAACTCCTTTGGCGGCGGCAACAAGGCCAAAGACTTCGGCTCTGTGGAGAACCTGCTGCTGGCATTGTTCGTGCTGGTGGTCATCCTGTTCTTCAAGCACTGGACTACCGGTTTCCTCAGCTCCTCTGCCATCCTCATCGGCATTCTGGCCGGTTATGTGGTTGCTTTCATCATGGGTCTGGTGCTGCCCACCACCGGCGTGACTGCTGATGGCGTAGAGTTCACCAAGGCATGGGTGCTCAACTGGAGCAAGGTAGCACAGGCTTCCTGGTTCGCAGTGCCCAAGCTGATGCCGGTCAAGGTGGTATTTGATGCCCGTGCGATCCTGCCGGTTCTGATCATGTTCATCGTTACCGCAGTGGAGACCGTGGGCGATATCTCCGGCGTGATGGAGGGCGGCATGAACCGCGAGCCCTCTGATAAGGAACTGTCCGGCGGCGTCATCTGTGATGGTCTCGGCTCTACCTTTGCCGCACTGTTCGGCGTGCTGCCCAACACCTCTTTCAGCCAGAACGTGGGTCTGGTGGCCATGACCAAGGTGGTCAACCGCATGGCACTGGCTTCCGGCGCTGTGTTCCTGATCCTCTGCGGCCTCATCCCCAAGCTGGGCGCGCTGATCTCCATCATGCCGCAGGCCGTTCTGGGCGGTGCTGCCGTTATGATGTTCTCTTCCATCGTGGTCAGCGGCATCCAGCTGATCACCAAGGAAAAGATGACCCCGCACCACCTGACCATCGTGTCCGTGGCACTGGGCGTGGGCTATGGCATGGGTGCCAACAGCGGCATTCTGGCACAGGCACCGCAGGCTCTCCAGCTGATCTGCGGCGAGTCCGGTATCGTTCCGGCCGCCTTTGTGGCAATTCTGCTGAACGTGCTGCTGCCCAAGAACGATATGGCAGAGTAATAGTTTTCAGCCTTTTTGCCGGGCAAGGACTTCCAACTGCTGCAGCACCTCCGGGGTGTCTGCATCCAGCAGCTCTGCGCTGTCTGCAATGCAGACCGTGCGCACCTGTGCAGGATACTTTTTAAGCAGCACATTGCCGCCTTTGTTTTCCGGCAGGGTGAGCAGCTCTGAAAAAAAGCTGCTTCCAAACAGAACGGGACTTCCGACAAGAGGTGTCGGGTCGTTTTCGGCCACGGCTCCCAGACGGAAGATCTCCCGTTCTGTTTCTTTTTGCCATTCTGCCGGGGACGGCAGCTCCCGGCAGAAGCGCTCTGTCATGGCTTCTACCGTCTCCCGGCGCAGCAGGGGCTGATCCCCGGGCAGAAACATACAGCCGCTAAGTTCCGGCAGCTGCTCCAGCAGCGCCGAAAGCCCCAGCCGAACGGTATCGTTGCGGCCGGGCAGGCTGTGCAGCAGCACAGGGACGCCGTGCGCTCTGCACAACGCCTGCACTTTCTCCGAGCGGGTCACCACGATGCGGGCAGCAATGCCGGGTGTGGCGGTAGCGGCAAAAGCCCGGCAGAGCATGGGCTGGCTGCAAAAATCTGCCAGCAGCTTGTTTGCGCCAAACCGGCGGCTCAGCCCGGAAGCCATGATCACACAGCCGACCGTAAGCGACTTCTTCATACAAAAACATCCCTTCAGCAGCATTTTATAATAGTATTATACCGAAAGCTGTGCTAAAATAAAAGAAGAGATATCGCAGCGATAGAAAAGAGAGGTACTGCACATGATGACGATCCGAGAATACAAGCGGGCAGAAAGTCTGGAGGAAGCGTGGCAGCTGAACCAGAAAAAGCCAAACCGCATTTTAGGCGGCATGATCTGGCTGAAGATGGAAACCATCAATGTCGGCACCGCCATCGACCTTTCCGGTCTGGGGCTGGATACCATTGAGGAGACTGAGGATAGTTTTTCCATCGGCGCTATGGTCACCCTGCGCCAGCTGGAACAGCACCCGGGGCTTGCCGCCTATACCCATGGTGCTATGCGCGAGGCTGTGCGCCATATCGTGGGCGTGCAGCTGCGCAATCTGGCAACCGTGGGCGGCAGCATCTACAGCCGGTTCGGCTTTTCGGATGTGCTGACCATGTTCCTTGCCATGGATTGTGATGTAGAACTGTACAAGGGCGGCATCCTGCCTTTGCAGGAATATGCCCAGCGCCCCTACGACCGGGATGTTCTGGTGCGGCTGATCGTAAAAAAGACACCGATGCAGCTTTATTACCAGTCGGTGCGCAACAGCCAGACCGATATCCCGGTGCTGA
>Ga0129310_1000287_pt1 | contig 67974 bp, 63 predicted proteins | sample Go1ome_2_FD_94433 | JGI IMG/M metagenome (GOLD analysis project Ga0129310, IMG submission 94433) | Western lowland gorrila individual fecal microbial communities from Wisconsin, USA - Go1022A metagenome | ecosystem: Host-associated > Mammals > Digestive system > Large intestine > Fecal | place...
AGCTGACGCATAGTATAATTATTACTGGTATTGTTATTTAGTAGCATAATTAATTATACCAAAAAATCGCTCAGACCTCACGGTCTGGGCGATTTTTCTGTTAAGGAGTTTTTTTACAGCTCCCTGTCATAATTTTTATCAATTTTATCCGTTCAATCTTGAAAGCAGTTTGTTCCGTCTATCCGCAACCGAGTTGCCAGTTTCTGCTTTTGTAATAATTTCTTTGCCTTTATGCGTTGTAACAACATATCCGCCGGTATTGCTGTTTGATATATCGACAACATTTGAATATACCGCATTTTCGTTTTCGGTATAATAAATCTGCCATATAGTTTCACCGTCCGCCCATGTTACCATTCCGTTATTTTCAAGTACAGCTATGTATTCCTCAAGGCACCAGTTGTTTTCATACATAATATCTGAATGCGGTCTGCCGACATAACGTATATGCCAAGGCTCATAGCCTATTCCCGTTATTTCTTCTTTTGTTTTCGGGTATCGGACAACAAAGCCGTATTTATAGCAGTTTTTCTTTATCCATTTTCCGGCTTCGGTGTCTATAAAGTCCTCTTCAAGCGTTCCGTCATTGGATAAATCTATCGCCAATGCAGTATGGTGCTCACTTGCTCCCGGAAGCGCAACATATCTTCTTGTCTGTTTCATTGCCTCTTCGGGCGAAAGTCCCTGTGCAAGCTTTCCGTTATAATCCGTATTGAACAAATCAACCTGCTTTTGATATGTGCGGTATGTACTTACGACCATAGGTGCCTCACCGAGCTCATTTTCCATATCATCAAGCATTATTTCAATATTTTCTGCTGCCTCTTCACGCATTAAATAATATGTATCCTCAAACATCACTTTGTCCGGATCAAACCCGTCCGGTATTCTGTACTCGGCATTAACAAGCATAAGCAGACCGCTGTCCGTATCCTTCGGCGTCTGTGCAAATGCCGTTGTGCTCATCGTTATTATGCTTAAAGCGGAAATAACCAGTATTTTTGACAATTTTGCCATTAAAATACCTCCTTTTGACATAATTATAAAAGGTTTTGGCATTAATGGCAATTTTTATTTGATGTCAATTTGTGGCATTAAAAATCCGCTGTAAACACAGCGGATTTTCTGACTTAAACAATATTCAATCTTTTTCCGATTTTATCATATATATTTGCAACCATACACGAAAGTGCCTTCTCGCAAAGCATATATTCCTTTATATCCTCGTTTATCGAAAGCTCTCTGTATAATTCGTTTGCAGTGTTTTCCATTTCCACAGAAAACGTATTAATAAGCTTTATTTTTAAGCATTTATATCTTTTGATTTTTTCCAGCTCATCGGAGCTGATTTTTTCTTCTGCCGCTTTAAAGCTTCTATACTCGTTTGTATAAGAAATCTGTGCGGCAAGCTCATTTATAAGTTCGTTTATTTCCTTCACTTAAATTCACCCGAATCCATACTGTCGTTATACTTCCATAATTATCGGCAGTATCATAGGACTTCTCTTCATCTTCTGCCAAAGGAAATTTTTAAGCGTATCTTTTATTGTATTCTTTATATTTGACCAGCCGGAAATATGGTTAGCCTCGCATTTCATAAGTGCATCGTTAATAACGCTCTTTGCCTCATCCATAAGGTCTTCTGATTCCCTTACGTAAACAAAGCCTCTTGAAATAATATCCGGTCCGGAAACAATACAGCCGGACGCAGAATCAATGGCAACAACAACTATCATCAAGCCGTTTTCCGAAAGGTTTCTTCTGTCACGGAGCACAATATTTCCGACATCGCCTACGCCAAGGCCATCAACAAGCACCTGTCCCGAAGGAACTGTTCCGTTCACCTTTGCATCTTTTTTGGATATTTCCAAAACCTCACCGATATTCATTACAAATATATTTTCTTTGGGAATACCGAGTGACAAAGCCAAATCCCTGTGGCTTAACAGATGAACATATTCGCCATGTACGGGCATGAAATATTTAGGCTTTACAAGAGAGAGCATAAGCTTAAGCTCCTCCTGTCTTGCGTGTCCGGAAACGTGTATATCGGCAATGCCATCGTATACAACATCTGCGCCTTTACGCATAAGCTCGTTTATTACGTTTGAAATATTTTTTTCATTTCCGGGTATAGATGAAGCACTGATTATTATTTTATCGCCAGGTCTTATGGAAACCTGTTTGTGCTCGTTTGATGCAATTCTCGAAAGAGCCGACATAGTTTCGCCCTGACTGCCTGTTGTTATTATAACCAGCTTATCATCGGTATAATTTTTTATTTCGCTTATATCTATGAGTGTATTATCAGGCATATTCAGATAGTCAAGCTCGATAGATGTCTTAACCGCATTGACCATACTTCTGCCGATTATCGCAACCTTACGTCCGTATTTATATGCCGAATTTACGATCTGCTGTATACGGTGTATGTTTGATGAGAAGGTCGCAACCATTATTCGGTTTTTAGGCGTTTCGCTGAATATATCGTCAAAAACACCGCCAACCGAGCTTTCGGACATTGTAAAGCCTTTTCTTTCGGCATTTGTGCTGTCGCTCAGAAGAAGAAGCACTCCTGCCTTGCCAAGCTCCGCAAATCTGTGGAGATCCATAACTCCGCCGTCGATAGGTGTATAATCCACCTTGAAATCTCCCGTATGGACAACAACGCCTACCGGTGTTGTTATAGCCAGTGCTACCGCATCGGCAATAGAATGGTTTGTATGGATAAACTCAACCTTGAACTGTCCGAGCTTAACCATTTCCCCGGGAACAACCGTATGGAGAGTAACAAGCTTGTTTATGCCATGCTCCTTAAGCTTATTCTCAAGAAGTCCGAGCGTAAGCAATGTACCGAAAACCGGCACATTTATCTCCTTAAGCACATACGGTAATGCACCTATATGGTCCTCATGTCCATGCGTAAGCACAATGCCTCTTATTCTGTCCATATTTTTAACAAGGTACGAAATATCGGGTATAACCAAATCTATACCGAGCATATCGTCCTCCGGAAAAGCAAGACCGCAGTCCACAATTATTATATCGTTATCGTATTCGAAAACGGTCATATTTTTTCCGATTTCCTGTAATCCGCCCAAAGATATAACTTTTAACTTTGGTTTCTTTGAAGCCAAAAAAACACCTCCTGTCTTATAGGTGTGTCCAAATAAGAAAACATGAGAAAGATGAAATAGCGGAAAGTCTGCGTATGCAAGGAAGTTTACCGCAGGCATCCTTTGACTTAGGCTGTCAAGGTAAACTGACGTAGTAGACGCATCTTTCAGCATTTCAGAGCTCAAGGTTTCTTATACGGACACACCTTTATTATGTATTATAAATGCTTTCACTTATTATTCAAAATTAAAATTCAACGTCATATTCGTCATTTCCGAAAAGTGCCGCAACGGCCTCAAACTCTTCTCCGTCGTCAACAACCGAATATGTAATGTCGTCCTCTGTTTCTCCGACAACCTTAAGTATTTTTGCATCAGCCTCATCATCATCGATATACTGGCTTTCTATAACAAGCATGTATTCGGCACCGTTATTGCTTATTCTGTCAATAACAACGCATTCTGTTTCTTCACCTGTTTCATCATCAACCATAGTTATTACAGGTACTTCTTCGTCCATATCGTCTCTTTCAAAATCATCAGCCATTTTATTTTTCTCCTTCTATTCTTTTGCTGTCCAGATACCCTTGAAGTATATGTACAGCCGCCATTTTGTCAATAACGGATTTTCTTTTTTCGTGGCTCAGTCCTGCCTCCATCATACTGTTGTTTGCGGCAACGGTACTGAACCGCTCGTCCCAGAGAATAACAGGTATTTTCTGAAATCTGCGTTCAAGATAATCCTTATATACCTTTGTTTTTTCGCAGCGTGTTCCTTCCGAATTATCAAGATTTTTCGGATAGCCGAGAACTATTGTTTCAACGCCGTATTCATCTATGAGCTCGGCAATTCTTCCGAGACTCTGCTTATGTTCATTCGGATTGTTTCTTCTGATTATTTCAACACCCTGAGCTGTCCAGCCGAACGGATCGCTTACAGCCACACCGACGGTTTTGTCCCCAAGGTCAAGTCCCAATATACGCAAATCAGCATTTTCCTTTCAGATAGTCCGTAATAATTTCCTCAAGAAGCTCATCTCTCTCCAGCTTACGGATTATGCTTCTTGCGTTTTTGTAGCTTGTTATGTATGTCGGATCACCGGAAAGTATATAGCCGACAAGCTGGTTTACGGGATTATAGCCCTTTTCTTCGAGAGCCGCAGTAACGTCCATTATTATTTTTTCTGCTTCACTTGTATATTCCTTTTCAACTGCGCCGAATCTCATTGTTTCGTTAATCGAGTTTTTCTTTTCCATACTATCACTCCCATGTAAAAGAAATCATATCATCATTAGTAATACTTAATTTTATACCATTTCAAAGTTTTTTGCAATGAATTAAACTATTCTTCCTTCTGCCATTTCGTGTTCAACCGACATTATTTTTGTATCTGCAATAACATTGCAGAGGTTTTTGTCGCTTTTTGAATGAACTCTTATATAATTTGTCGTATATCCTTCGTATACTCCTTCGGCTATCTCCTGTTCATAAAGAACCGGCATTGTTTTTCCTACAAAGCCTTCTATGAATTCATCAGCCATTCTGTTGCTTAAGCTTATGAGTCTGTTTGTACGCTCATTCTTAACCGAATTCAGCACCTGGTCAGGCATTTTTGCCGCCGGAGTACCTGTCTTGGGCGAATAAGGAAAGGCGTGAATTTTTGAAAATCCGATTTTTTCCGCAAATTTATAGCTTTCCTCAAAATCTTCTTCTGTTTCTCCCGGAAATCCAGCTATTATGTCCGTTGTAAATGCAACATTAGGAAAATACTTTTTCAGTCTTTCCGCCGATTCAATATACTGTTCGGCCGTATATTTTCTGTTCATACGCTTAAGCGTTTTGTTACAGCCGCTCTGAAGAGAAAGATGGAAATGGTCGCATACCTTAGGCAGCTTTGCAAGCTCGCTCACAAATTCCTCTGTTGCAAAATTCGGCTCAATGGAGCTGAAACGTATTCTTTCTATTCCGTCAACCCCATGTACTCTTTTTATCGCATCAAGAAGAGTTGTTCCTTCTAAATCTTTGCCATATGAGGCAACATGTATACCGGCAAGCACAACTTCTTTAAAACCGTTTTTTGCAAGTGTTTCAACTTCTTCGGCTATATCATCAATGCTTCTGCTTCTCACCGGACCTCTCGCATATGGAATTATACAATAGGTACAGAACTGTGAACAGCCGTCCTGTATTTTTAAATAGGCTCTCGTTCTGCCTTCAAGCTTTTGTATAGACAAATGCTCAAAGCTGTGGTCCTTCAATATTTCACCGACAGTACATATCGTTCCCTGCTGTGCCGAATAATTTTCCACAAGGTCAACTATTTCACTTCTTTTGTTTGTACCGACTATAAGGTTTACACCTTCGATTTCCTTTATTTTTTCCGGCTGTGTCTGTGCATAACAGCCTATTGCCGCAACTATGGCATCGGGATTCTGGCGTTTAACCTTTCTTATAAGCTGACGGCTTTTTTTATCTCCGAAATTCGTAACCGTACAGGTATTTATAACATAAACGTCTGCCGGCTCATCTATACCGACAACCTCATAGCCTCTTTCCGCAAAAAGCTCGGCAATCGCCTCACTTTCATATTGGTTCACCTTACAGCCGAGTGCATGGCTCGCAACCTTTTTCATATCAATGTATCTCCTCAATAATACCTTTAAGTGTTTCTATAACCGCATTTTCGTCATTACTGCCGATAACCTTATCGGCTTTATTTCTCACATATTCATCGGCATTGAGCATTGCATAGCTCATTCCCGTTTCTGCAAACATTTCCAGATCGTTATAATTATCTCCGAAGGAAACTGTATCTTTTTTATCTATTCCGAATTTTCTGCATATTTCCTTTATTGCCGTTCCTTTGCTTGCATCGATATTCATTATGTCAAGGCAATTATAGCCCGATGTGGCAAGGTACATTCTTCCTCTGTATTCCGGCTCAAGTATTTTATAGGAACGCTCTCTCGGATCAACCGAATCAAACAGCGATACCTTCAAAATGTCATCGTCTATTTCGCTTATATCGTTTATTTTAACTATATCATAGCCGAATATAGGCTGGCGCATAAACTCAATAAGTTCGTCATTTTCGCAATATGCTCTTTTCTTTCCGCATAAAAAGCACGCACAGTCACCTATATTTTTGATTTTATCAACAAGCTCTTCAACAATATTTCTATTCATAACATTGCTGTATATTTCCTCGCCTTTGTATACAACATAGGTTCCGTTTTCGGCAAGATATATTATATCGTTATCAACAGGCAGAAATCTTTTTTTAAGCGATTCAAGCTGTCTTCCGCTTGCCGCCGTAAAGATAATGCCAAGCTCTTTAAGTCTATTTATTATATCGTATATTTCGTTGTCAAGTTCTCCTCTGCTGTTGAGAAGTGTTCCGTCCATATCGGAAGCAATAAGCTTAATCATTCTTTTCCTCCACAGGTTTTTGCGGATATTTTGTGATTTACCAACCTTATTTATTCATTTTAACACATTTGTACAATATTAACAACCATATGCCCGATTTTAAAGCAATATAAATATGTATTTTGATAAACATGACAAAAGCGGTATGAAATGCTTTAAAGCACAATCATACCGCCGTAAATTATTTTATTATTAGCCTTTATTTTTCGTAAGCATAAGCCCACTTACAAGTGCTGTAAACGGCGCTACAGTTACCAATCCAAAGCTTCCGACCAATGTATGAAGTATTTCAGCAGCAACATATTTGTAATTAAATATCTGCTGAATCGGTGTGCCCTGTGCCATAAATGTCATTAAAAGTGCAATATAGCCTCCGGAATAAGCAAGCAGAAGAGTAGTTGTCATTGTTCCCATTGCTGCCCGTCCAACATTCATTCCTGACTTAGCTGCTTCCTTCCATTCCATATCAGGCTTTTTTTGTATAACCTCATATACCGCCGATGTAATATCAACTGACAGATCCATCATCGCTCCCGAGGCGCCTATAAATATTCCGCTCGTAAATATCTGCGTTAAATTTAGATTTTGATATCCGCTATACAAAAGTGTTTCCGAGTATGACATTACCGCTCCGTGTATTTTAAACATATCTGTAAACAGTATTCCCATTATCGCCGTCATTGCAATACCGAGCATAGAGCCCGAAAACGCCGTAACTGTTCTTTTATCATAGCCATATACAAGGAATATTATTACTGCCGTAAGCACCGTAACTATTATTATGCCTATCCATATTGGATTCATCCCCTTAAGATAACACGGCGTAAGCACTTTCCATATCATAAGTACGGTTATAACAAATGATAACACTGCAAACACACCGTTTTTTCCCGCAAATGCAATAAGAAGTATTACGAACAATACTGCAAGTATAATTTCTTTATCTATCCTGAAATGGTCGCTCATTGTTACGGAAGTAATTTTTCCACTGTCGCCGGAGAACGAAACAACAACATCTGCCTTATCGCCTTTTGCAAATATTTTGTCTTTTTCAAGTGACCCGCTTAAAAAATTTACACCTTCGGTTTTTTCACCATTAAATTTTCCGTTCAATATTTCAAGCTCGCAATATTGTTCACCCGTTTGTATGAGCCCGGAGCTTATAACATTGCTTTCATCAGTGTTCAAAACTATTGCCTGACATTTTTCGCTTTTCGTATATATAGCAGCATCCTCATAGCCCGTAGGAAGGGCCATGAGGATAATCATTAGAAGTATAGATACGATAAGCTGAATTAAATAATTCTTTCTTTCCGTAAGTTCCTTCATTATTTTACTCCTGTGATTGCTGCAAGGTTGTCATAAATATTTGTGTTGTCATAGTAGCCTTCAAAAAGATCCTGTCCCTGTCCCATTGCAAATACTTCAACAGGCAGACCTGTATGTGCATATGATGAGAAGCTTACGCCTGACTTATTGTTAAGGATATGTGTTATTGTTACTGAAAGCGGTTCATATGTACCGTAAAGAACATATTCTTCCTGACTGAGATTTTCTGTTTCGCCTGCAAGTGTTTTTTCATATGCTGTTTTAAGCTTATTATACTCATAATCTGTAAGTACAAGATTTTTATCAGTTGCCTGTGCAGCCTTTGATGGTGCTGTAAGACCGAAAAGTTTCTGAACATCGTTCATAACTGTGTTGAAATCAGTTTTATTTTCTTTATATCCTTTTACATAATCAGAATCAAATTTAGCATACGAAATCTTCTGATTTTCAAGATTTGTAAGGAATGTATCGTAGTCAGTTCCTGCAAAACCTATTGTAAGACCTCCTGTTTCGTGGTCGCCTGTTACAAGGATAAGAGTTTCATCGGGATGCTGGTTGTAAAATTCAATTGCTTCTTTAACTGCATTGTCTAAAGCAAGTGTATCGCCTATTGTTGAACCTGCATCGTTGGCATGGCATGCCCAGTCGATTTTTCCACCTTCAACCATCATAAAGAAGCCCTTATCGTTATCAAGCACTTCAATACCTTTTTTAACATAATCGGCAAGTGCCCACTGGTCGTTTGTTCTGTCAACGTCGTAGCTCATAGCATCCGAATCCGCGAGCTTTTCGTCAATAATGATTGTTTTACCTGATTTGTTGTTTATTTTTTCTGCATCTGCTTTTGTAAATACAACATTGTATCCGGCATTCTCTGCAAGCTCATAAAGGTCAGTCTGTTTTCCGTCGCTTCCCTTTGTCTTTTTAAGGCCGCCACCTGCAAAGTAATCAAAGTCACTGTCTACAAGCTCTACACCTATATCATAGTAATCATTTCTTGATGCCTGATGTGCATAAAAAGCAGCCGGTGTAGCATGGTTAAGATTTACAGATGTTACGATTCCAACTTTGTAACCAAGCTGTTCTTTAAGCTTTTCTGAAATAGTTTCATATTTAACTGTTTTTGTTTCATCCATATTTATTGTTCCGCTGTATGTCTTATAACCTGTTGAAATGCTTGTTGCTGTTGATGCGGAATCAGGACAGAAGGATGAGCTGTCATATGTCTGTGCGCTTCCCGCAACAGGGAAGTTCATAAAGCTTAAGTTAGACTTTGAGTCAACCTTGCCGTTATTGTTTGTATCATTAACTGCTGATAAATAATAATTTGTAAGCTGAATCTGAGGATAACTCATACCGTCACCAATAAAAAGGAATATGTACTTCGGTGTCTTTACAGCTTCTGTACTTGTTTTTCCTGATTTAACAATTGTTGTTGCTGCCTGAGCGTTTGTTGTTGTATGTGCGGTAATTCCTGTTATACCAATGGCAGCTGCACACATTATAGCAAGACTCTTTTTTAATCCCATTTCTTTTAACCTCCGATTAATTGTTTAGTGATATTGAGTATTTGGACAATACACATTATATATATTGAAGGTTAAATTCGTTATCTTTATAAATTAAAATCTATTTTAATTGTAAACGTCGTATTTAAAATAAATTTAAAAAAGCCCTTTCGGAATTTCTCCGAAAGGGCTCTGATATCAAATAATATGAATCATTCCGTCTTTTTCATCATATTCAAGCTTTGTTCCGTATGCCTCACTGTACTTAGTCATGTGCTCGGCTATTTCATGTGCAGTCTTTGTGTCTGCAACTCGAGGAAGTCCTCTGTGAAGAGGCTTTTCGGCATTCATACAAAGGTCGATAGGAAGAAGTCCGTAAGTAAATTTACCGTTTTCGTCCATGTCAATCTGGAGAAGACAGTTTTCGGAGAAACGTCTTTCGGCATTAAAGCCTATGAAGTTTCCGTCCTTGTCTTTAGCTCTGTGTGTATGAAGGTCGGAAGGTCTGCTGTCAACCGCATATCCGTATGCCTCATACATTTCCGGTGCTATTATGGATTCTCCGGCCTCAAACTCCATAAGTATACTTCCTATATTATAGAATATAGGCTTTCCTTTGTATACCTCAACGCCTCTAAGGAAATGGGCACCGTGTCCGACAACAACGTCTGCTCCGGCATCAATGGCATCATGTGCAATCTTTTCCACAAATTCTGGCGGTTCTGCCGCATACCAGTTTTCGTTAAGTCCTTCGTGTGTATGAAGGCTGAATATTGTTAAATCAGAACGCTTTGATGCGTCTGTTACGCTCTTAAGCACTTCTTCGGCATCTTTCTCATTTACGAAAGTACGCACATGAGATTTTTCTCCTCTTTCTATCTGTAAACAGCCTTCAAAAAGAGAACCGAATTTAAAAGAATCATTGCCCTGAGGCGGATAGGTTTCCACCTTACAGCCTTCGTCCATACTCTTTCTTGTTCCGAGTGCAACATCTATATTGTGGAGCTGTTCAAAAAGCTCATCTGTAAGCACATATGCTCTTCCCCAACGAAGAGGATTTGAACCGGGACGCTGTGCAACTCCGGCACCGCTGTTGCTTGCCGCAAAAACCTCAGAACGTGTTGAACCTGTTGCAACAATGCCTACTCTTCCCGTAGGTGTATCAAGGAATTTAGGAAGACGGGCCTCTCTTAAATCGCGTCCGACACCGCATGCAATCAGTCCATGTGCTTCAGCCGCATTCATTGTATCTATAACTCCCTGCCAGCCGTAATCACCTGTATGGTTATTAACAAAGCCGACCATTTTAAGGTTTAAATCCGAAAATTCCTTGAGCGTTGCCGGTCTTACGGAGGTCATGTATCCTCTTCCGCAGGCAGGCGGTGTTTCGGGATTAGGTGTACAAAATTCGGCATTAACAAAGCCGCCGTCGGCTGATTTAAGCTTTTCAACAATTTTTTTATCTAAACGGTTTTCAAGATTACGACTTGAAAACAACGCATCACCGCAAACAATAAAACGCATTTTTTTCCTTCCTTTCATCGTGCAAGCATATGCTTTAAGAAATCCTTTGTACGTGCTTCACGGGTATTAACAAAAATGTCCTCCGGAGTACCAGATTCAACTATATTTCCGTCTGCAAAAAACGCAACTCTGTCAGATACATCTCTGGCGAATGCCATTTCATGTGTAACAATAATCATTGTAAGTCCCTGTTCAGCTATGGAACGGATAACGTCCAGAACACCGCCGACCATTTCCGGATCGAGTGCACTTGTAGGCTCATCAAGAAGCATTACCTTCGGATTGATTGCAAGTGCTCTCGCAATTCCGACACGCTGCTGTTGTCCGCCGGAAAGCTGATGAGGATAATAATTCATTCTGTCCGAAAGCCCTACTCTTCTCAGCTGTTCCTCCGCAATGGCTCTTGCCTCCTGTACAGGCTTTTTCTGTACAATAGTCAGAGCCTCCATTACGTTTTCAAGAGCTGTACGGTGCTGAAAAAGGTTATATGATTGGAACACCATAGCTGTATTTCTGCATAACGCCAGTATATCCTTTTTATCCGCATTTGCCGCATCAACGCAAATGTCATCAAGAGTTATTTTTCCTGCATCGGCTCTTTCCAGAAAATTTATTGTACGCAGAAAGGTTGATTTTCCGCTTCCGCTTGCTCCTATTATAGATACAACTTCACCTGTATTAACAGTAAGATCAACGCCTCGCAGTACATGATTATTGCCAAACGATTTTTCTATTCCCTCAAGCTTAATCATTCTGCACCACTTTCCTCTCACGAATATTAAATTTCTTTTCGAGCTTGTTAACAACAAACTCGATAATTATGCACATTACCCAGTATAAAAGAGCAAGACCTATATATACCTCAAAAAATCGCATATTACTTCCCGATATAACCTTTGCTCGTCCCATCATGTCCATAACACCGATGGTAAATGCAAGCGAAGTTGATTTAACAAGGCTTATAACGCTGTTGCCGAGATTGGGAATAGCAACAATCATAGCCTGTGGAAGTATTACTCTTCGCATTGTCTGTCCGCCTGTCATTCCGATTGAATGAGCTGCCTCAATGTCCTTTCGATCAACCGAAAGAATTGCCGCACGTATTGCCTCTGCCATATAAGCCGCCTCATTGAGTGAAAAAGCAACATATACAAACACCATATTAGGGATTTTATTTATGCTGAAGGCTGTTCCGAAACGGTAATTAAGTATGTTGAGCATAACCGGAATACCGTAATACGAAAGGAATATCTGTACAAGCAGGGGTGTTCCTCGCATAAAAGATATATAAAGCGTAGCAAGCTGGGAAAACACCGGAAGCTTTTTAACTCTGAACAGTGCAAGAATAAAGCCTAAAATTATACCTATAATAGCAGCAACAACCGCAATCTCAAGTGTAATCGGAATATTGGGAATAATTCCTTTTATACCTTCAAGTATTGCGGATGGTTTAAAAATATTTTCCATTGTAATTCACACCTGTCTTTATAGCAAATTACCACTGCCGAAATATCTCGGCAGTGGCTAAATTTCGTTGTTTCAGCAGGATTTAAAAGCCTTAGTTTTTAGGAACATAATCTTCTCCGAAGTATTTTACGCTTATTTCGGAAAGAGTGCCGTCTGCTTTAATTTCAGCAAGCGCATTGTCCATTTCGTCTCTTAATTCCGTATTGTCTTTGCTGAAAAGAATCCAAGCTTCAGGGATTTCGATCTCATCAGCATTAGGTATTTCATATACGTTGTATTCATAACCGTATTCATCCATAACGCCTGTTACGTATGTCTGGTTATAGATACAAGCATCATAACGTCCGTTGTAAAGGTCTACAAGAGCTGCACTTGCGTCGGCATCTGTATACTGGATGTCAATAGGATTGTCGGGATGCTGTTCGTTATAAGTTTCCATGAAAAGTGCATTTGCACGGCCTGAACCTGCGGGAACTCTCTTGCCACCAAGATCTTCAATGCTCTTGATGTCTGTGTTGTCCTTAGCTGTTACAAGAACGATTTTGTTTTTGAAATACGGCTCTGTGCTGAAAAGATATTTTTCTTCACGTTCGGGCTTCTTTGAGATGTTGCCAATGATAAGGTCATAACGTCCTGCATCAAGACCGGCAAACATTGACTCAAATTCAGTTACCTGGTAGTCAAGCTTTACATTCATCTTTTCTGCCATAGCGTTGAGCATGTCAATTTCATATCCTACAAGCTCACCGGAATCATTAACATAGTTATAAGGCTTAGGTGTTCCGGGAACACCTACAACAAGTGTTCTTTCTCCATCGGCAGCCTCATCTGTTGCTGCATTGTCCTCTGTTTTGTTATCGGTTGTTGATGATGAGCTTGAGCAGCCTGCAAAAGCTCCGACCAGAAGTACAGCAGACATAATTCCTGTACAGATTTTAAGTAAATTTTTCTTCATTTTTTTATTTCCCCCTAATCAAAATACAGTCATTATGATTTTCAATGACTGTATGCTTTATCGTCTATTATATATATCCATATCCTATCCTGTCAATATGTTTTGAGACTTTAAACCGTTAAATTTATCATATTTTGATAAATATTACTTAATCAGCATAAATAAAGGCATTATATGGGAGGCAATTATCAAATTTTTCCCTGTAAGCCATACAACATACGGTTTAAGCTGTTCCCACTTATATGAAGGTTTCTTATCCGACATACAGATTTCCTCTATTTCTTCTATCTTCTGTATTGCTTCGCTCTTCTGACTTTCACTAAGCTGTTCGGACTGCTCGAAAAACAGTCTGGCCGAATCAAATTCATTTGCATCATAAGGCAGTATATCCTGTTCGGGATTGTTTTCTGCTCCGAGTCCGTCATTTTTATATCCGTTATCTCTGAATTCTTCAAGCTTTTTAATAATCAGCTTTACATTATGTCTGTAAACATCACCGGCATCACTGTCCGTTTTATATGCGAGAACAACCTTCATATCTTCATCAAAATTCTTTATTATTTTTTCATATCTGAACATCATTTTGTCAAAAAGCACAGCCATCTTTTCAACATCAAAGGAATATTCGTCCCATTCGTGCTTACAGTATTCTATATCGTTATTTACCATTCGTTTGATCTCGTATTCGAGCATAAAAACACCTCCCTTATATTTTCTTAAGCCTTGGTAAGTAAATTTGTTTTCTCCTTCATTTCGTCACTTACCCTGTAAGACTCTCTTATTTTAGATACCGCTTTATTTCTTACCCATATATCAATGCTTTCATTTTTGAGATATTCATAAATTTTTTCAGGATACTTCACCATGCAGTCGGCTATAAGCCATGCCGATGCCATTCTGTCATAGTATCCTATGTATTCCTTATCTCTGCATATGGCAAGTATTTCTTCTATATATTCATCATTTATGTAGTCATGTCTTGCTGAAACAAGTCCGAACCTTACGATAAATTCCTTATCTGATTTACAGCATTCCTTTATATAATTCCAGAACGGCTCTTTTTCGGCTTTTTTCAATCTTATTGTTGAACATACACCGTCGCATACTGCCCAGCCGTCTATAAACGGAACATATTTTTTGCACAAATTTATTTTTTCATCTATGCCGAGCTTGGAATAAAATATAGCCATACCCGTTATTATTTTTTCCTCATAGCTGTCATTCACAGTAAGTTCATCAACGAAATACTCTAAATCATCAAAAGCTATTTTCTTGGCAAGCTTTCTGATTTCCGCCGACCTGACACCTATGACCTCCGACTCGGAAGGCTTAAGCTTTGAATGAAAGGCTTTATATTTTTCATCGCCGAGTTCTCTCAGCTTCTTGTCCAGCTCCTGTTTATTCATAACTTGAACACCTGTCCCGGTTTAGTAATCTTCTCTATTCTTTCACGATATTCCTTTGTTCTCGGATCGCCCATAAGCTTGTTATATATGGCATAATCCTGCCAGAAGTGCATAGGGAATACATGCTTGATGTCTACATTCTGCATAAGGTAATCTATTGCAAGAATATACTTATCATCAAGTCTCGGATCAACCGGAACAAAGCCTATGTCTATGCTTACGCCCTTTATTTTCGATATTTCCGAGGTATACTGTTTTTTAATCATGTTGTTAAAGGCATCACTTTCGCCGTTCCAATGCCACCAGTTTAAATCTCCGGCATGGTATATGGTTATTCCGTCCGAATGAACAATGTATGCAACGCCTTCGTCTGTTGATTTAAGCGTTTCTATTGCAACACCGTCAATTATGTAGCCCTTATTTGCATTCACAACCGTAACATTTTCAAGACTTTTATCATACATACAGTCCTTTGAAAGAATATATCTTACATTCATATCCTTCCATTTGAATATCACATTTCTGTCATAATGATCCTGATGAAAATGAGATACAAAAACAAATACATTTTTTCCGTTGAACGCCGACAAATCTATGTTGTCAAACTTTCCGCCGTCTGTATAATAATCAAATACAAGGCAGTTTTTCTCTGTTTCAACCATAAATCCGCTGTGATGCAGATAAGTCACTTTTGTCATAAATATTAATGCCCCCTAAATCCCCTGTTGTTTATATTTTATTATATCCTTTGCCAATATTGTTTGTCAAAAAATATAGTACAGAAATTCAAATCTCAGTAGAAATTGACCGTTTCTTATAGTATACTGTATAAAATATATTTTAAGGAGGTTATTTTATGGAAAACAGAATTGATTCTGCACTCGGATACCAGAAGGCTGATATAGTTCTCAGAAATGCAAAATACATAAATGTATTTACAAACGAGCTTCTTGACGGCGACATTGCCATAAAAGACGGCTATTTTGTGGGAATAGGAGATTACGAAGGTATTACGGAAATTGACCTTAAAGGAAACACCGTCATTCCTTCTTTTATAGATGGCCATATTCATCTTGAATCATCCATTGTTTCGCCTTACGAATTTGCAAGAGCAACAATTCCTCACGGAACAACAGCTGTCGTTGCCGATCCGCATGAAATAGCCAATGTTATGGGAACAGACGGAATCGACTATATGCTACAGAGCACAGAAGATATGCCGCTTGATGTATTTCTTATGCTTCCTTCCTGTGTTCCGGCAATGCCCGATGACGAAAACGGAGCTGTTCTTACTCACCATGAGCTTGTTCCGTATTTAAGAGAAAAGAGAGTTCTCGGTCTTGGTGAGGTTATGAACTGCCCTGCCGTTCTTAATAAAGACTTTGAAATGATCGAAAAGCTTACATCTACACTTGCCTACGGCAAAAAAATCGACGGTCATGCTCCCGGAGTAAGAGGAAAGGCACTCAACGCCTACATAACCGCCGGCGTAACAAGCGACCACGAATGTACAAATCTTGATGAAGCTCTTGAAAAGCTCCGCAAAGGTATGTGGGTAATAATACGTGAAGGTACTGCCGCAAAAAATCTTGAGGCTCTCATAAGACTTTTTGATGAAAAATACCATTTCCGGTGCATGACCTGTACCGACGACAAACATCCCGGTGATTTATACCATGATGGACATATGGATTATATAATCAAAAAAGCTGTTTCTCTCGGTGCAAATCCTATACTTGCTATCAAAACAGCTACAATAAATACGGCAAAGCACTTTGGAATAGACAATGTAGGTGCTATCGGCATAGGCTATAAAGCAAACTTCTCAATCGTTGATGATATTCGTGCACTGAATATTTTGTCCGTATACAAGGAAGGAAAGGAAATTTACAACAAGCAGACGGGACTTGTTCCTTTTGAAAAGCCTAAGGTTGACAAAAAGCTTATGCTCAGAATTAACCACACCTTCAACGTAAAGGAATTAAAGCCTTTTGATTTCTCAATAGAAAAACAGGATAAATACACTGTTATTGGTCTGCATAACAAGCAGATAACAACAGAAAAAATAGTTACATCTGATATTTCCGACTGTGTTATGCTTGCCGTTGCGGAACGCCATAAAGGAACAGGACATATCGGCAAATGCTATCTTTCCGGCTATGGTCTTAAAAAAGGTGCAATAGCAACAAGTATCGCACATGATGCACATAACCTTATTGTTGCCGGAAAAACCGAAGAGGATATGGCTGTTGCCGCAAACTGCGTAAGAAACAACAACGGTGGTTTTGCCATAGCTCTCGACGGAAAAATCATCGGCGAACTGTCTCTGCCTCTTGCCGGCCTTATGTGCGATAAGAGTGTTGAAGAAGTTACCGAAATAATGGATAATCTGCATAAAACAGCCGCTGAGCTAGGTGTAAATCCAGAAATAGATCCGTTTATGACCTTAGGCTTTGTCAGCCTTACGGTTATTCCCGAAATACGACTCACAACAACAGGCATAGTTGAAGTATAATACCAAAAATACCGACACCGGAACAAAGCCGATGTCGGTATTTTCTTAATACACCTTGCCGGAATTGAACCGGCAGTCTTTCGGTCCGGAGCCGAACGCTCTATCCATTAAGCCAAAGGTGCTTATCATAAGCAATTTATTCTATATAAAAATTCTGTAATTATCATCTGTCTGCATATGCACTCGATAAGAAATCTTCTTGCACAGAAGGATCGTATCATATCGGCATATTCTTCAAACTGTCCATAAAAGGCAAACGCCGCATCACAGACATCTGACGCCGCAGCCTCAATAAGCTGTTTATTGCATACATTCTCAATATCAAGAAAGCCTGCACCTTCAATGCCGTTTACAGCCGCCTGAACAAACGGAGCGAGCTTTATGCTCACCGCATCAAAAACCTTTTTCTGTATCTCAATGCCTTTTCCGGACAGAGCCTCCGAAGCTCTGTCCATAAAATCAGCACTGTTTTTTCGTTCAATATATTCTCTGAAAATGTCGTCCATTTTCAGTCCTTCATCAAAATCTCTGCCGAAACTATACATATAAACCTCTCCAAGCCGCCATATATTTTTATTATATGCAGCCCGGAGCACACAAGTGCTTAAATCTCAATATGAAGAGGCTTTATATTCCATATTTCCGAAGCATATTCTCTTATTGTTCTGTCGCTGGAGAACTTACCGCTTTTCGCTGTATTTATAACCGCCATCTTGGCCCAGTTGTCTTTGTCCTTGTATGCCTGACTTACCTTCTCCTGTATATCAACATAAGATGCAAAATCCTCAAGCACAAAATATTCATCTCTGCCGATTATCGAATTATAAATATCTCTGAATATATCGGGATATTCGGGAGCAAATGTGCCGTCAACCAGTGAATTCATTATACGCTTTATGCGGTTGTCGTATTCATAAACAGTCCAAGGATTATAGCTGTGGTCTGCATACATTCTTGCAGTTTCCTGTGCGGAAAGTCCGAAAATAAATATATTGTCCTTTCCGACCTCTTCATAAATCTCCACATTTGCACCGTCCATTGTTCCGACCGTCAATGCACCGTTAAGCATAAACTTCATGTTTCCTGTTCCGGAGGCTTCTTTTCCGGCTGTGGAAATCTGCTCGCTTATATCTGCCGCAGGTATAAGCTTTTCCGCAAGCGTTACACAATAGTTTGCCATAAACACAACCTTTATTTTTCCCTTTATATCCGGATCATTGTTTACTACATCGGCAACGGAATTAATAAGCTTTATTATATCCTTTGCTATTTTGTATCCGGCGGCAGCCTTTGCTCCGAAAATAAATGTTCTCGGAACAATGTACATATCAGGATTATCCTTAAGCATGAAATAAAGATTTATAATATGGAATACATTAAGCAGCTGTCTTTTATACTCATGCAGTCTTTTTACCTGTATATCATATATTGAATCGGGATTAATTTCAATACCGTTTGTTTTTAATATATAATCCGCAAGCTCTTTTTTATTATGTTTCTTTATTTCTATAAACTTATCTCTGAATTCTTTGTTGTCCGCAAGCGGTATAAGCTTATTCAGTTCATCAAGGTTTGTTATCCAGCCGTCACCTATATTTTTTGTAATAAGCTCCGAAAGCTTTTTATTTGCGTGCAATAACCATCTTCTCTGTGTTATGCCGTTTGTTTTATTATTGAATTTATCCGGATAAAAGTCATAGAAGTTTTTAAGCTCCTGATTTTTGAGAATCTCCGTATGGAGCTTTGCAACGCCGTTTACGGAGTGGCTTCCGACAATGGCAAGGTACGCCATTTTTATCTGTCCATCGGATATTATAGACATATCGTGTACAATTCCGGGATTGTTTCCGTATTTCTGAACAAGGCTTATGCAGAAACGTCTGTTTATCTCTTCAACAATCATATAAATTCTCGGAAGAAGTCTGCTGAAAAGCTCAACAGGCCATTTTTCAAGTGCCTCCGACATGATAGTATGGTTTGTGTACGCACATACCTTTGTTGTTATGTCCCAGGCATCGTCCCATGGAACATCGTTTTCGTCAACCAGCACTCTCATAAGCTCTGCAACTGCAATGCTCGGATGTGTGTCATTGAGCTGGAAAGCAACCTTATCCGGCAATTCCTTGAAATCGGTATGGTTTGTTTTAAATCTTGCAATAACTCTCTGAACCGTTGCCGAAATAAAGAAATACTGCTGTCTTAATCTAAGCTCCTTGCCCTGTATGTGTTCGTCGGCAGGATAAAGCACCTCGGTTATTGTTCTTGCTATGTTTGCTTCTTCAACAGCCTTCGCATAGTTTCCTTCGTTAAAGGACTGAAGGTCAAACATATTTTTAGGTCTTGCCTCCCAAAGTCGGAGTGTATTAACCGTATTATTTCCGTAACCTATAACCGGATAATCATAAGGTACGGCAATTACAGAAGAATAATTTTCCTGTATAAATTTATATTCTCCATCCTCTTTTGCTTCTATTCGGACATCACCGCCGAATTTTACCTCAACCTCATATTCGGTACGCTTTATTGACCAGAAATCTCCCGATTCAAGCCAGCCGTCGGGCTTTTCAACCTGAAAACCGTTTTCTATCTTCTGTTCAAATATTCCGTAACGGTATCTTATTCCACAGCCGTATGCAGGATATTCCATTGTAGAAAGTGAATCCAGAAAGCATGCCGCAAGTCTGCCAAGGCCGCCGTTTCCGAGTCCCGGATCTGGCTCTGTGTTTTCAATAAGGTTATAATCAATACCAAGCTCCGCAAGAGCCTCTCTTATGGTACCATACATCTGGAGATTTATTACACCGTTGCCGAAAAATCTTCCCATAAGAAATTCCATGGAAAGATAATATACCATTTTTACATCTTTCTCTTTATATTCATCATGTGTCTTTATCCATTTTTCAGTAAAAACCGTTCTGAGCGCATATATGCACGCCTCGTAAAGCTCCACATCTGTTGCAGTTTCCACAGTCTTTCTGAACAAATTTCTAAGACATTCTACAACAGCATTTTTAATAGTTTCTTTTGAAAAGCTCTGCTCCATTTTTCTTCTCCCTTCGGAATTTAAAGAATCAGTATAACCGCTGTGATGAATCCGACGGCAGCTGCCGCTCCCGTCAATGTATTTTCGGACATTTCTTTTTCCGGCAGTGCCAGCAGACAGCCTGCATAAAGCACCGTTCCCGAAACAATATATCCTAAAAGCTCAATTTTTGAAAAATATGCGGCAGCAAGAAAAACCACCGACAACATACTTACAATATATCTATTTATTCTCAATATATCAATCAAAATTCCAATAAAAGCTCCGACAATTAAAAAAGCAACAGCCGCAAAGGATTTATCCGGATTTTCCGTAAAGCCTATTGCCGAAAATGCCCCGACAGCAATAAATACTCCTCCGAACAAACCTTCCGCAAATTCCGTAAGTCTTTTTTTATTAACTACCATGGCATTCTCCCATATACATATAATCTTATTACATTATATGATTCAAACGCCTGTCTAAAATTATTATTCTTCTGTCTTAAGCTTTTCCGCCTGTTCAGCGGCAGTAAGCGTATCGATTATTTCATCAATATCGCCTTCCATTATTGAATCTATCTTATAAAGCGTAAGATTGACTCTGTGATCTGTAACTCGTCCCTGCGGAAAGTTATATGTTCTTATTCTTTCATTTCTGTTGCCTGTTCCGACCTGTGCTTTTCTTTCTCCGGCAATTTCTGCATTGTGCTTTGCAAGCTCCATGTCGTAAAGTCTTGCATACAATACCTTCAAAGCCTTATTCTTATTTTTAAGCTGGCTCTTTTCGTCCTGACATGAAACAACTATGCCTGTAGGTATATGCGTTACACGCACAGCCGAATCGGTTGTGTTTACGCACTGTCCGCCGTTTCCCGATGCACGGAAAACATCAATTCTTACATCATTCATATTAAGGTCTACATCAACCTCATCTGCCTCCGGAAGAACTGCAACCGTTACCGTTGATGTATGTATTCTTCCGCCTGACTCTGTTTCGGGAACTCTCTGTACTCTGTGTACACCGCTTTCGTATTTAAGTCTGCTGTATGCACCCTGTCCGGTAATCATAAAGCATACTTCTTTAAATCCGCCGAGGTCACTTTCACTGGCGCTCATAAACTCTGTCTTCCAGCCATGCTTTTCAGCATATCTTGTGTACATTCTGAAAAGGTCACCGGCAAACAGTGCCGCTTCGTCGCCGCCGGCACCGCCTCTTATTTCCATAATTACGTTTTTATCATCATTTGGATCCTTCGGAATAAGCATAAGCTTAAGCTCCTGTTCGGTTTCCGCAAGCTTAGTCTTGTTTTCAGCCAGTTCTTCCTTTAAAAGCTCACGAAATTCCTCATCCGGATTATCGTCAAGCATTTCTATCGCTTCTTCAACAGCCTTTTTTGCATCGCAATATTCACGATATTTCTCCGCAATGGGCGTAACTGTGCTGTATTCCTTCATAAGTGCCTGCCAGCGTGTCTGGTCGGCAATTATATCCGGATCATTTATAAGTGAGGAAAGCTCCTCATGTCTGTTTATAAATTCAGCTAAACGATCAAACATTTATTTCCTCCTGTATGCCGAAACAACACGGTCAAGTCCGCTTAAATCTTTCAAAACCTCTATATCTGTATATCCGTTATTTATTAATATCTCACTTACGCCTTCAGCCTCATCATAGCCTATTTCAAAGAATATACCGCCGCCGGCATTGAGCAGTTCAAAGCCGTCCGATGCTATTTTTCTGTAAAAATCCATACCGTCATCGCCTCCGAAAAGTGCATTTGACGGTTCATAGTCTTTAACGTCCGGCATAAGTGTTTCCATATCCGCTTTATTTATATACGGCGGATTGGATACTATAATATCATATTTTCCATTTTCGGGTAAACCCTTAAATATATCTCCGTCATAGAAAAAAGCTCTGTCCGAAACATTATTAAGCTCCGCATTCTTTCTTGCAAGCTTAACAGCAGTCGGATTTATATCTGTACAACGGCATACGGCATTTGTATATTTTGCAATGCTTATTGAAATACAACCGGTTCCTGCACCGACTTCCGCAACAAGAGCCTTTCCGTTTCTCTTTTTTGCCTCTTCTATAACTCTTTCAACCAATATTTCCGTATCCGGACGAGGTATAAGAACACCGTTTTCAACATAAAAATCCAAGCCCATGAATTCTCTGCTTCCGATTATATACGCAGTCGGCTCATTTTTAAGCCTTCGGTTTACACACCGATTAAAATATTCAAGCTGTTCCTCAGTAAGCATTTTGTCGTCTTCGGTTATTATATGAATTCTGTCCATTCCGACAGCCTTCATCATAAACAGCTCTGCATCAAGTGCATATTCCTGTATTCCGGCTTCCTTCAATATCTTTTTTGCATTATATAACAGCATTTTTATACTGCCTGTTTCCATATTTACACCGTTTCCTTTACTGTTTCTTCCGGTTCAAGATATTTCCATTTAACATGATATTCCGGTACAGCCTCCGGCTCTTCCTCCATAATTACAGACACAAGTGCGGCTATTGCACACTCTATTTCATCGTCCTTCGGTTCTGCCGTAGTAAGCTTTTGCAGACACATACCGGGTGCACTTATTATTTTTACCAATGTTGAGTCGCTTCTGCCTGCCCATTTAATTATTTCATAGCTTATACCGGATACAAACGGCACAAGAAGTATACGGCTTAAAAGTCTTAAGCCGATATGGTCGGTTCTTATAAAAACAAACACAATCATGCTGACAAGCATAACTATAAGCAAAAAGCTTGTTCCGCAACGCTTGTGCATTCTTGAGCATTTCTTTACGTTTTCAACAGTAAGTGCCTTTCCGGATTCAAAACAGTTTATTGTTTTATGCTCTGCTCCGTGATATTCATAAACACGTTTTATTTCCTTCATTCTTGATATTATGAATATATACACAAGGAATATTGCTATTCTTATTAAACCTTCTATAACACCGAGAAGATATGTGCCGGATATAAATTTATTAAACAAGCTTCCGAGAATTACCGGAAGAAGAAAAAACAGCACAAGTGCAATAATCATGGAAACACCGACACTGAAATACATAAGATAATCAGTAAGCTTGTCTCCGAATTTATCCATAAGCATTTTTTCAAATTTAGACGGTTCTTCCTCTATTTCTTCTCCGGCAAGAGATGCACTTCTCATAAGTATTTTTGTTCCGGTTACAAGCGAATCTATAAAAGCCGACATTCCTCTGAAAATTGGCAGTTTAAAAAGGCCTATGTTTCCGAGAACCGTTTCATTTTCTTTCTTTTCAACGGTAATCTCTTCATCGGTTGTCCGCACAGCTGCCGCATATATTTTACGGCCCCTCATCATAACTCCTTCTATTATTGCCTGTCCGCCGTAATAGAAAGTAGGTTTGTTTTTTGTATTTTCATTAGGCATATTTTATTCCTTCTTTACTTTTTAAATGTAAGTGTAGTAGCCTGTTATTTTTATTTCTGTATATTTCCAAATTTTGGTCAAATACGCAAAAAGGGCTGGCAACAAATGCCCGCCCTCTCTCTTTTTAAAATTACTTTCTGCCGTATTTCTTGTTGAATTTCTCAACACGTCCGCCGTTTTCAAGGAGGAGCTTCTGGCTTCCTGTGTAGAACGGATGGCATTTTGAGCAAACTTCAACAGTGATTTCATCTTTAGTAGAACCTGTTACGAATTCATTGCCGCAATGACATTTTACTTTTACCTGTTTGTACTCAGGATGGATACCTTTCTTCATTGTTATTCACCTCATTCTGTATACTCGTTGATCAATAGTTTCTATCTCTATTTATAGACAACAAATAGATTATAACATACTGCATTTCATCTTGCAATATACTACTTTACAATATTTTTCTCCATTTGTGACAATCTTTCCACAAATTCTTTGTTGTTTTTTGTCTTGGTCATCATTTCGATAACAAACGGAGTTGTTTCAGCCGCATTGGACATACCGGCCATTCTTCTCATTGCATACATTGCCTCAAGCTCTGCCTTGCTTAAAAGAAGTTCCTCTCGTCTTGTGCCGCTTTTGTTCACATCTATGGCAGGGAATATTCGTCTTTCGGCAAGCTTTCGGTCAAGAACAAGCTCCATATTGCCTGTTCCTTTAAATTCCTCGAATATAACCTCGTCCATTTTGCTTCCTGTGTCTATCAGTGCTGTTGCAAGAACAGTAAGGCTTCCGCCGTTTTCTATATTTCTTGCTGCACCGAAAAATTTCTTAGGAAAATACAATGCAGACGGATCAAGACCGCCCGAAAGAGTTCTTCCGCTGGGAGGAACAATAAGATTATAAGCTCTCGAAAGCCTTGTTATGCTGTCCAGAAGTATAACCGTATCCTTGCCTTGTTCAACCATTCTTTTGGCTCTTTCAAGCACCATTTCCGCAACAAGCTTATGATGCTCGGGTTTTTCGTCGAATGTGGAATATACAATATCCACATTGTCACCTTCGATTGAACGCTGAATATCCGTTACTTCCTCGGGACGCTCATCGATAAGCAGCATTATGAGATTTACTTCTTTATGATTTTTGGTTATTGCATTTGCAAGCTTAGTAAGTAAAATTGTTTTACCTACCTTTGGTGGAGCAACAATCATACCTCGTTGGCCTTTTCCTATCGGCGAAACCAAATCTATAATTCTTCCGCTGATTTCTTCTTTGGTTGTTTCGATTTTCAGCTTTTCACAGGGATATATCGGTGTAAGATTTTCAAAAACAGGTCTTCCGACAGCTTTATCCGGATTATCTCCGTTTACGCTCTTGACATAAAGTATTGCATCATAGCGTTCGCCTTCTCTTGCCGCACGGGTAACACCCATTACGTTATCGCCGGTTCTGAGCCCAAATCTTTTTATCTGTGACTGCGCTATGTAAATATCATTATCGCCCTGTTCAAAATTTTCCGTACGGAGAAAACCATAACCGTCAGCCATTATTTCAAGAATACCGTGGCTTATTTCGCCTTCGGCAGATGCCGGATCGGGCTGTTTTTCTTTCTTATCCGACTTATCCGTTTTTTCGGATTTTTCATTTTCCTGTGATTCAGACTGCTGAGGTTTATTGTTTTTTTCGAATTTCTCGTTTTTCTCCGTTTTTTCGGATTTATCCTGTTTATTTGCACCTTCGGCAGCCGATTTTTCGTTCTTTTCGGCCGCCTCCGCTACATTTATTTCATGTATTGCTATTTTAATATTTTTCAAAAGCTCGTCTTTTTTCATTCCGCTTATGCGTTTGATACCGAGCTTTTTCGCTTCTTCTCTAAGCTCTGCAAGCGTTTTGCCCTCTAAGTCAAGGTACATATTTATTCATTCCTCCGAATTATAACGCAGGTATGGTAAGGACTGTACCAGCCTGGATTGTATCTTTTTCAGTAAGACCGTTGGCAGAAAGAATCTTTGTATAGTATGAGCCGTTTCCGTAAACCTTTGTTGCGATTCCCCAATATGTGTCGCCGCTCTGAACGGTATATGTTGTTGAACCGGCAGATGTTGAATTGGAGCTCTGGTTAGTATTGGTCTGGCTGTTGTTTGTTGTTGAAGCGTTTGTTGTATCTCCGTTTTCACCATTGCTGTCTGTGCTGTTTGTTGTCTGTCCGCCGCCAAGAGCTTCAACCTGTTCTGTAAGGCTAAGGTTGTCAAGCTTAAGCTGTTCATATTCCTGTTCCATAGTCTTATATGTTTCAATCTGCTCATTAAGCTTAGAAACCTGTCCCGAAAGCGATGCAGCCTTATAAATAAGGAATGCAAACACAACAATAACAACAGCAATTATAACTATTCTTACAACGCTGTTTCCGGAATGCTTTTCATCATAATAATCATCATCTTCACGGAAAAGCTCATTGAGATTAGCCTGTTTATCAATGTTTGAAAGCTCAAGATCCTTTTCATCGATACGTTTGCGTTTCTTTCTTGCAGGTCTTTCTTCTCTCAAATGCTCTTTCTTTGCTTCTTTTTTAGAATGATGCTTCTTTAAAGGCTTTTCCTCTTCAACTCTTTCTTCCGGAGCATTTTCATTTTCGTTTTCGTCCTCAAATTCAAAATCATCATATTCGGACTCATCAACAGGTGTAACATTGCCGCCGCCGAGCATCTGTGCTATTTTTTCGGCTGTAATGTCGTTTTCGCTCTTGTTTTCGGCAGGTTTTTCCTCCGGCTCTTCCGATTCTTCCTGTGCAGCCTCTGCAGCACCGTGTTTACTTGCCGCTGATGCGGAAACAAGGCCTTTTGTGAAGCTTGTTACATCATCAATATCTTCGTTAAAATCATCTGTTGCCGGTTCCTCCGGAATTTCATCAACAGGATCCTTTGAAGGTGCAACATCATGAACAGGTTCCTCTGTTATATTCTGTTCTTCGGAATATACCGGTTCTTCCGGCTCTTCCATAGCTCTTCTGTTTTTTGCTCTTGCGGATCTTATTCTCATGTTGTGAGTAAGCTCATCACTTACCTCTTTCTTCATAAGAGGATGTGTTCCAATAAGCATTTCCGCTACATCTTCCGGCATATCGTCATAAAGCTTTTTATAGTATTCGCTTGAACCGAAAGTTGTTTCCGAATTTTCATTCTTCTGCACATCATCAATTCCCTCATTGTTGAGGTTATCGTTATTCATATTATCGTCCATATTTTTATTATCCTCCTGACAATATATATGTGTCAACAACTGTATGTTTACATAGTTATCCACTGTAAGATACTTTATTGTCTTATTTTACATTTCCTTAGCCGATGTGTCAACATCCGAGGCTTTTATTTAAGTATATTGTAATTTTTATGTAAGACGGTCAGTGCGGTTAAAAGCAAAACGAGATATGCACAAATGCAGTACATATCCCGTTTAAATCAATTTTTATTCTGCCGCTTCGAGAAGCTTAATTCCTTCTTCTATTCTTCTTATTGTTTCCTCTTTGCCGAGAATTACAGCAAGCTCTGTTGCTCCTCCGGGTGATGAAGGTTTGCCGGAGAGAGCTGTTCTTACCGGCCATAAAATCTGACCGTTCTTAAATTCCATGCTCTTTGCAAGTCCCATAAGACATTCATAAAGACTGTCATTTGTCCAGTCCTCATGTGCCTCAAGAACAGGTACAACAGCCTTAAGTGCTTTAAGTGCAATTTCGGGTGTTGTTTTCATCTTTTTATGAACATAGAGATCTGTTGAATATTCGGGAAGCTTATCCACAAAATCAACCATTTCTGCTATATCATTGAGTGTTTCAAGTCTTGTTTTGAGAAGCTGTGCAATAAATTTAAGGTCAACTCCCGGAGTTTTAACAGCGTCCTTAAGTCTGCTTTCGGCAAGCTCATAGAACTTATCAAAATCCATAGCCTTAATATATTCACCGTTCATCCATGTGAGCTTTTTAATATCAAAAATAGAAGGTGACTTGCTTATTCCGGATATATTGAATTTCTTTATAAGCTCATCCATTGTGAATATTTCCTGGTTGTCCGAAGGACTCCAGCCGAGAAGTGCAATGTAGTTCATTATTGCATCTACAAGATAACCTTCGTTTATAAGATCCTCAAATGACTTATCTCCGTGACGCTTTGAAAGCTTATGCTGTGCATCTCTCATAACGGGCGGAAGGTGGATATATGTAGGTGCCTCCCAACCGAAAGCATCATAGAGAAGATTATATTTAGGTGTTGATGAAAGATACTCACTGCCTCTTACTACATGAGTGATTTTCATTGTATGGTCATCAACTACATTTGCGAAATTGTATGTCGGGAAACCGTCGGATTTAATAAGTATCTGGTCATCAAGCTCGCTGTTGTCAACAGTAATTGAGCCGTATACAACGTCCTCGAATGTTGTTGTGCCTTCGTTAGGCATAAGCTGACGTATAACAAAAGGCTTTCCTGCCGCAAGATTAGCCTCTATCTCTTCCTGGCTGAGTGAAAGACAGTGACGGTCATATCTTGCAAAGGCATCACCATGCTCATTGCTTGCCTTAAGTGAGTCCAGACGTTCCTTTGTACAGAAGCAGTAATATGCTTTGCCTTTTTCCACAAGCTGTAAAGCATAATCCATATACATTCCCATTCTTTCGCTCTGTACATAAGGGCCGTAATCTCCGCCGACATCGGGACCTTCGTCATGCTGAAGACCTGTCATTTTGAGTGTATTGTAAATAACGTCAACCGCACCATCAACCTTTCTTCCCTGGTCGGTATCTTCTATTCTGAGTATAAATTTGCCGCCCTGTGATTTGGCAATAAGATATTCATAAAGTGCTGTTCTTAAATTTCCGATGTGCATATAACCTGTCGGGCTTGGTGCAAATCTGGTTCTTATCTCCATTGTTTTACCTCCGATAGTATTCATATTTATTCTATAATATCATATACTTTTAAGTTATAATTGTAAAGCAAAAAAAGCAGAGGCCTGCAATTTATACAGACCTCATGCCGGTAAAATCAATAATTTACATCATCTTCTGCTCTGCTTTATCCAGACAGTTTTCCGCTTTTTCAAGCACATCTCTACCGTCCTGAACAATCTGTCTGCCCTTATCCTTGTTTTTATCCAGATAATAAGCTCCTGCCATTGCACCGATACCGCCTAAAATCAATCCATTGACAAATCTACCCATACAGCCACCTCCATAAAAAATAGCGTACCTAAAATCAGATACGCTATTAGTATTTCATATAATTATATTTTTAATCCAGTGAATGAATAAATAAACCGCTTCTTAATTTTGGCTCAAACCATGTTGATTTTGGCGGCATTATTTTGTTTTCGTCCGCTATTGTCATAAGCTGGTCGATTGATGTGGGATACATTGCGAAGGCAACCTTCATTTCTCCGCTGTCAACTCGTCTTTCAAGCTCACCAAGGCCTCTTATTCCGCCGACAAAGTCAATTCTTTTATCGGTTCTGATGTCGCCGATACCAAGAATCGGAATAAGCACATTGTCCTGTAAAATCGAAACATCAAGTCCGGCAACGGCATCGTTTACACGAAGATTTTCCTTTGCGGTAAGCATATACCATTTTTTATCAAGATACATACCGAAATCATACTGCTTTTCGGGCTTCGCTCTTTCGTCAGCCTCATGTATATCGAATTTTTCGGCAAGCTTATTCATAAATTCTTCGCTTGTCATTCCGTTAAGATCCTTTACAACTCTGTTGTAATCCATGATTTTGAGCTGGTCTGACGGGAATATAACCGCAAGATAGTAGTTAAATTCTTCATCACCTGTATAATCCGGATGCTCCGCACGTCTTTTAAGACCGACTTTAGCCGCCGACGCATTTCTGTGATGTCCGTCCGCAATATAAAGATTGGGAACAACCTTGAAAAGCTCAATAAGCTTATTTGCCGTTTCATCATTATCTATTACCCATGCTCTATGTTTTATTCCGTCTTCTGCGGTAAAATCATAAACAGGTGCATTTTTCTTTACATTTTCGATGATCGCCGATATTTCATCAACGGTTCTGTATGCAAGGAATATAGGGCCGGTGTTTGCGTTGCATATGTCTACATGACGTATTCTGTCCTGCTCCTTATCCTCTCTTGTAAGCTCATGCTTTTTAATTATGCCGTTGAGATATTCGTCAATAGATGTACATGCAACAAGACCTGTCTGGCTTCTGCCGTCCATAGTAAGCTCATATACATAAAGCATAGGCTTATTATCCTGTACAAGTATTCCGTCACTTACCAGCTTATCAAGGTTTTCCTTTGCCTTTGCATAAACCTGAGGTGAATAAATATCCGTACCGACAGGAAGGTCTATTTCCGCTTTATCCACATGAAGGAATGAATAAGGCTTATCCTTAGTCATCTCTCTTGCTTCTTCGCTGTTTACAACATCATAAGGAAGTGCCGCAACAGCCTCTGCCATTTCGCTTGTGGGACGTATAGCTTTAAATTTTCTGATTACAGCCATATTATCAGCCCTCTCTTATGCTTCCTGTACTATTCTTACACGGCAGATACCTTCGATTTTTCCAAGCTCTTCAACAAGCTTGTCTGCTTTTCCGCCGAATGTATCAAGGTCAATAAGTGTATAAGCCCATGCACCCTTGCTCTTATTAACCATGTTATCAATGTTAAGTGCGTCTGCTGAAAGTATGTTTGTGATTGCACCGACCATACCTGATACATTTTTATGTAATAATGCAATTCTTGCCTTTCCTGTGTAAGGTGCGTCACAGTTAGGGAAGTTTACCGAATTTTTAATTATACCGTATTCAAGATACTGTTTAAGCTCGATAGCAGCCATTTCTGCACAGTTGTCCTCACTTTCGGGTGTTGATGCACCAAGATGAGGAATACAGATTACGTTTTCAAGCTCAATAACCTCTCCGTCGGGGAAGTCTGTAATATATTCTGTAATTGTTCCGTCTGCAAGTGCAGTCTTAAGTGCCTCTGTGTCAACAAGACCGCCTCTTGCAAAGTTAAGAAGTCTTGCACCTTTCTTTGTTGCTGCAAAAAGTTCTTTGTTATACATACCTCTTGTACTATCATTAAGAGGTACATGAACAGTAATATAATCGCACTCAGCAACAAGTGCTTCCATGCTTGCAGCCTTAATTACATCGCTTGAAAGATTCCAAGCCGCATCAACAGAGAGGTAAGGATCGTATCCGTATACTTCCATGCCGAGGCCTACTGCCGCATTGGCAACAAGAACACCGATAGCACCGAGTCCGATTACACCAAGCTTTTTGCCCTTTATTTCTGGGCCTGTGAACTGGCCTTTACCTTTTTCAACAAGCTTATCAACATTTTCTTTGCCTTTTAATTCCTTTGCCCATTCGATACCGGCAACAATCTTTCTTGATGAAAGGAAGATACCTGTAAGAACAAGCTCTTTAACGGCATTTGCATTCGCACCGGGAGTATTGAAAACTACAATACCCTTTTCCGAACACTTATCAATGGGAATATTGTTTGTTCCTGCACCTGCTCTTGCAACGCCCGCAAGTTTTTCTGGAAGCTCCATATCCTTCATTTCGTAGCTTCTTAAAATTATACCATCGGGATTAGCCATTTCTCCGCTTACAGCGAATTTTTCCGGCTCAAGTTTATTTAAACCAACCTCTGAAATTGAATTTAATGTCAAAATATTATACATGCTATATTCCTCCGTATCCTACACGCTTGAATTATTTGTTTTCAAGCTCGAACTTCTTCATAAACTCAACAAGCTTTTCTACACCTTCAACAGGCATTGCATTGTACATACTTGCTCTCATACCGCCTACTGTTCTGTGTCCCTTAAGGTTTACAAAGCCTGCTGCTGTTGCTTCCTTAATGAACTTAGCGTTAAGCTCTTCTGTAGGAAGAATGAAAGGTGCATTCATAAGTGAACGATCCTTAGGTACAACAGTTCCTTTGAAGAAATCGCTTGAATCAAGGAAATTGTAAAGTATTCCCGCTTTCTTTTCGTTGATTTCCTGAACTGCCTTTACACCGCCCTGTTCTTTTACCCATTCGAACACAAGGCCTGCAACATAAATTGCAAATGTAGGAGGTGTGTTGTAAAGTGAATCGTTATCTGCATGTGTCTTATAATCAAGCATTGTAGGTGTGAAATCCATAGCGTTTCCGATAAGATCATCACGAACGATTACAACAGTAACACCGGCAGGACCTACGTTCTTCTGTGCTCCTGCGAAGAGAAGACCGAATTTGCTTACGTCGATTTCTTCCGAAAGAATGATTGAAGAAATATCTGTTACAAGAGGTACGTTTCCTGTATCGGGAAGCTGTGTATATCTTGTTCCGTAAATAGTGTTGTTGTATGTAATATAGAAATAATCAGCTTCGGGATCGAATTTGCTCTTGTCAAGTTCGGGAATATAGCTGAATACTTTATCCTCTGAAGAAGCAACTACGTTTACTTTACCATATTTAGATGCTTCTGATTTAGCTTTCTTTGACCACTGTCCTGTAAGAACAATATCACATTTTTTATTTTTGTTCATAAGGTTTAAGGGAATCATGGCAAACTGTGTTGAGCCGCCGCCCTGTAAGAAAAGAACCTTATAGTTATCGGGAATATGCATTAACTCACGGAGTGTAGCCTCTGCGCTCTGAATTATCTTTTCGAAAGGCTTAGATCGATGACTCATCTCCATTACTGACATGCCTGTGTCTCCGTAACAGACAAGCTCCTTCTGTGCCTTTTCGAGCACTTCGAGCGGTAACATAGATGGTCCGGCAGAAAAATTGTAAACTCTTTCCATTGTAAATAAGCCTCCTTAAAATAATAGATATACCTGAGAGTATTTCTCTCAGAGTAATTTGTATTTGTTCCGCATATTATACCAATATACTATGAAATAAGTCAAGTCTAATTCCTACTAAAAGTATAGTGGTTTACTCCAATAAATTGACCTTATTTTTACATTATTGTTGTTACACTTTAATCAAACAATCTCCTATTGTTTTAATAGGAGTTCTCAAATATGTAAAATGTGTTCAAATCATAAAAAATCATTTAATTCTTTTTGTGTAAAACTAAAGAAAATATATGTTTATAAAAATACATTTGTCCACACAGTAGCAACTAACACATTAACATAAAAGAACGGTCTTAATGACCGTTCTTCAACTTTATCCTTCTATTTCAAAATATTCCGCTCTGCCTATGTTTGATGCTGTATTGATTATTTCAGTCACAACGCCATAAACATATTTTCCGTCTTTGTATTTCTTTAATACTCTTTGTTTTTCCACAACTTCATTTTTGTAAAGCTTGATTTCTTCAAGTGCCATCTGTTTAAGCTCTTTATCGGAATAGTATTTTATATCCGGAAATTCTTCATCATTACACAAAGGATTTCCCATTATTACCAGCTTTATTGCCTCATTATTGAATATATAAAAATCATATCCGCTGTCAGTTCTAAAGCCGTTAAGCTTATATTTCAAAGACAGTATGCTTAAATTTGTTGTTCCACCCACATTAACCGACGAATTTTCGTATACCGCAAATTTATTTATATCAAAATTTTCATCTATATTTCTTCTGATAAATTCTGATATATATTTAAAATCCTCGTTTTCTGCATCACAGGCAATCGGCATATCAAGCTTAATCTCTCTTTCATGCTTTCCGTCATACACCGGGATTTCCGCAATGCTGTACAAATCAACGCTATCACCATTCCATTCAACAGTATAACCGAAATTTTCGGCTACAAATCTCAACGGCATATAGGTTCTGTCGTTTCTAAATATCACATTATTGCCGCAATCAACAGCAGTAGTTTCTCCGTTTTTGCTTATCTGCACCAATGATGAACCGACCGTAAGAATCATCTCGGTATCCTTATTTTTCGATGTAATTCTCCTGTCGTTCCACTCTACCGTATAGCCCAATTTTTCAAACACAGCTCTGTAAGGCACAAAAGCTCTGTCCGCTTCAATAATTGCCGAAGTGCTAATGTCATTTCCGTTCAGTCTTACCGAAATATCCTTTCCGTATGCTGTTGTTGTTACAGCCATAAAAATTAAGCTGATTAATACTGATTTTTTGATATTCATAGCGTCAACTCCATTAAATTATAAGCTTACATTCTCACCGGCTTCCTTAAGAACATATCTTGCCTGTTCAAGTGAATTTTTGTCCACATATACATAATACTGTGTTTCATATTCGGTTCTCTCAAAAATTGAAACCCATTCACCGGTTCTTCTGTTCGCGATTCCATCATATCTTGTAAATACATAGTATTTTATGTTATGTTCATTCAGGGTATTGATTGCTTTTGATAAAGCTTCTATTTTGTAGGTCATAAATAACTCTCGTCTGCCCTTGAAATATTCAAGAAATCTCGTCATAAAACCTCAACCTTTCCAACAGGCTCAAATGTCATTACATAACAACTTTATTAATTTTAATTTATCATAAGAAAGCCCCTATTTCAACAATCTTCAAAATTTAGAACAGAAATACTGTTTTCCGCCACAAAAAAAGAACGGCCATAAAATGACCGTTCTTCGAAATTTCAGCTATAAGTTTTAAATTAAAATTACTTAAGTGTAACTTTAGCGCCAACTTCTTCAAGTTTAGCCTTGATAGCTTCAGCGTCTTCCTTAGAAGCCTGTTCTTTAAGTGTCTTAGGAGCGTTGTCAACAAGCTCTTTAGCTTCTTTAAGTCCAAGACCTGTTACTTCTCTAACTACCTTGATAACTTTGATCTTTTCTGAACCAACTTCTGTAAGTTCTACGTCAAAGTCTGTCTTTTCTTCAGCTGCTGCTGCAGGACCTGCTGCTACTACTGCAACACCTGCTGCTGCTGATACGCCATATTTTTCTTCTGCTGCCTTAACGAGGTCGTTAAGTTCGATAACTGTAAGTTCGTCTACAGCTGCAAGGATTTCTTCGATTGTTAATTTTGCCATTTTATAGCACCTCCGATAATATTTTTAAAACTTTTTTCTCTGTTTAAATTTCTGTTCTTTGCCGAATAAATTATTCAGCTGCTGCTTCGTTGTCCTTGTCTGCAATCGCCTGAATAACTCTTGCGAATGAAGAAATGGGGCTCTTGAAGCTTCCGAGAAGCTTGGAAATAAGAACTTCTCTTGAAGGGATGTCAGCGATAGCCTTGATACCTTCTGCATCATAAACGATACCTTCTACAACGCCGGCCTTAAATTCAAGGTTCTTTGCTGTTTCAGATACTTTTTTAACAATAGCAGCACCCTTAGTTGCTTCGTCATATGCGATAACAACTGCTGTAGGTCCCTCAAGATACTGAGAAACACCTTCAAACTGTGTGCCTTTAATTGCAAAGTTGATCATTGTATTTTTGTATACTTTGTAATCAACGCCAGCTTCTCTGAGCTGTTTTCTTAAGTCTGTATCCTCAGCAACTGTAAGTCCTCTTGCATCAACAAGTACAAGTGATACAGCCTTGTCAAGTTTTTCTTTAATTTCGTTAACAACGGCCTGTTTTGCTTCGATCTTTGCCATTTTAACACCTCCTTAAGTTTTTTATAAGGATTGCCGTAAATAAACAGCCCCTTCATCGTTGCAGACAAAGGGGCTCAAGTGCTCTTTTTTAATCAAGTCTCCTCGGCTGGCAAGGTTTTCACCTTTTATGCTTTCGCACCTGCTGTCTGCGGCAATATTCAACTATTTGATTATATCTCAAAAGTCAATGCCTGTCAAGCACTGATTACTCAGAAATCTTTGCAGGGTTGATTTTGATGCCGGGGCCCATTGTTGATGTAATAACAACGCTCTTAAGATACTGGCCCTTTGCAGTTGCAGGTTTAGCCTTGAGAACTGCGCTCATAAGAGTCTGGAAGTTTTCGAGTAACTTTTCTGTACCGAATGATACCTTACCAACGGGAACATGGATAATGTTTGTTTTGTCAAGACGGTATTCAATCTTACCAGCTTTAATATCCTTGATAGCCTTTGTTACATCCATTGTAACTGTGCCGGCCTTGGGGTTAGGCATTAAGCCCTTGGGTCCAAGTACACGACCAAGACGACCAACAACACCCATCATATCAGGTGTAGCAACTGCAACGTCGAAGCCGAACCAGTTTTCACCCTGAATTTTAGGGATAAGATCTTCTGCGCCAACAAAATCTGCTCCTGCTGCTAAAGCTTCATCAGCTTTATCACCTTTAGCAAATACTAATACACGAACTGTTTTACCTGTACCGTGTGGAAGAACAACGGCACCACGAACCTGCTGATCAGCATGTCTGCTGTCAACGCCCAAACGAATATGTGCTTCAACTGTCTCATCAAACTTTGCAGCAGCTGTTTCCTGTACAAGTTTGATAGCTTCATCTGTATCATAAAGCGTAGCTCTGTTTACAAGCTTAGCTTTTTCTGTATATTTCTTTCCTCTTTTCATTACTGTACCCTCCTTATTCCTCTACAACAATACCCATGCTTCTTGCTGTACCGCAGATCATGCTGTATGCGGAATCAAGGTTAGCAGCGTTAAGATCGGGCATTTTCATTTCTGCGATTTTCATAACTTCATCTTTAGAAATCTTAGCTACTTTTGTTTTGTTGGGTACACCTGAACCTGACTCAATCTTGCAAGCCTTCTTAAGAAGAACTGCTGCGGGAGGAGTCTTTGTGATAAATGTGAAGCTTCTATCCTGATATACTGTGATTACAACAGGGATAATAAGACCTGCCTGAGATGCTGTTTTTTCATTGAATTCTTTACAGAATCCCATGATATTTACACCGTGCTGACCAAGAGCGGGACCTACCGGGGGAGCCGGTGTTGCCTTTGCAGCCGGAATCTGTAATTTAATATAACCTGTTACTTTCTTTGCCATTGTGGCACCTCCTATAAAATGTGGTAATTAACGGGGAACTGTCCCTCCCACGCACATCCGAAAACGGATATGCTTTCCAAAAACGAACAATTACATCTTGATAACCTGGTTAAAGTCGAATTCTACCGGTGTTTCACGACCGAATATTGAAAGAACAACCGTAACAGTCTTTTTCTGCTCATTGATTTCTTTGATCTTTCCGATTGAATCCACAAAAGGTCCGTATGCAACCTTAACAGTATCGTCAACCTCCATATCAAAGTTTTCGGAAACAGCTTCAATGCCCATCATTCTTACTTCTTCGGGAGTAAGCGGAACGGGCTTGCTTTCGGGGCCTACAAAGCTAGTAACGCCTCTTGTGTTTCTTACTATATACCATGTATCCTCATTCATAATCATTTTGATAAGCACATATCCGGGAAATGTCTTTCTCTGAACAGTCTTTTTCTGACCGTTCTTCATTTCAACAACTTCCTGAACAGGCACGCTTACCTCATGAACATAATCCTGCATACCACGGTTCTCAACGATTTTTTCGATATTAGCTTTTACTTTGTTCTCATATCCGGAATAAGTATGAACAACATACCATCTGCTTTCGCCTTCAACCGGCTTATTGATTTCTTCTGACATAACAATCTTCCTTTTTAAATCAGCCTAAAAGGCCTACAATTAAATTAATAACTGTTGTGTAAACAGTATCCATTCCGAAAATAATAACACCGATTATCAAAGATGTGCAAATTACTGTGATTGTATTTTTTCTGACTGTTTCACGATTAGGCCAGATAATTTTTTTGAATTCAGCTTTACAGTCAGCCGCTTTTTCAGATAAGCTCTTCTTATCATTCTTTTTCTTATCGGTCTTTTTAGCCGCAGTCTTTTTCACTTCGTTTTTTTCGTTTGGGTTTGTGGTTTTCTTTTCTTCTTCCATTACATTTTCACTCCCTTCGAGCTCAAATTACTTTGTTTCTTTATGGAGAGTGTGTGTTTTGCAGAATCTACAATATTTTTTTGTTTCCATTCTGTCAGGATGAGTTTTCTTATCCTTTGTAATGCTGTAGTTTCTCTGCTTGCATTCTGTACATGCTAAGGTAATTCTTGTTCTCACAACTTCCACCTCCTGTTATTAAATTCAAAGGCAAAAACGGCACACTAAAACAAGCATACCTATGCCAATCATATCGATACTATCATAAGTACCGCCCTTTGTCAACAAATTTTATCAAGCGTTTTTCTGTTTTTCAAGAACTGCTGTAAGTGCCGTTGCAAGCTGGTCCGGACAGCTTGTGCTCTTCATTCCGCATCTTATATCCTTAAGCTTTGCGATTACATCTTCAACCTTCATTCCTTCGACAAGCTTTGAAATTCCCTGAAGATTTCCGTTGCAGCCGCCTGTATAAACAACATCTTTAAGTATTCCGTCCTCAACTGTAAACTCGATAAGTCTTGAACAGGTGCCTCTTGTTTCATATTTATATCTCATAGCGTTTCATCCTTTTCTATATAAATTTATAATATATCTTTTTTCGTCATTTGAATATAACACAATATTTTAACTACTGCAATAAAAAATATTGACATATAACCAAATATGATAATATAATAGTCCTTGCACTTAAATGCAAATCATTTGCATTTACAAAATACCTTACGGAGGTAATTATATATATGAAACAGCTAAAACACATTCTATTAATTATAATTTTGTCTGCAATATCGGTATCAACTCTTTCCGCTTGCTCCGCTTCAAAGCCGGATGAAAGCACTCAAGATAATAACTTAACCGTCATGACATCATTTTATCCGATGTATGTCATTGCCGAAAACGTAATAGGAGATGCCGACGGAATATCGCTCGAAAACATGGCCCCACCGCAAACCGGCTGTCTGCACGACTACCAGCTTTCAACAATTGATATGAAAAAGCTTGATAAAGCCGATATTTTCATAATCAACGGCGGCGGTATGGAAAGCTTTCTTGATAACGCTCTTGCATTATATCCCGATTTGAACATAATTGATACATCAATAGGAACAATCGAGCTTGATGAACATGATAAAGACAATCACAATGAGCATGACCATGAGGAAAACGCACATTTCTGGATTTATCCCAAAAACGCCGCAATACAGGCGGAAAATACATGCAATGCTTTATGCGAAGCAATGCCCGAAAACAGCGAAATATTTAAGAATAACACAAATGCGTTCATCGATTCTCTGTCTTCAATTCCTTCATTTGACGGCAGTGGCATAAAAGCCTGTGTATTTAATGAAGCATTTGAATATTTTGAGCTTTCATACAATATGGACATTCCATATTGTGTCGAGCTTGACGAAAACCAGAGTCCGTCCGCAAAGGAGCTTGCGGAAATAATAAATTCAGTAAATGAGGACAACATCCAGCTTTTGATAACGGCAGATGATGCCGGAGAGCTTATCGCCGACACAATAGCAAGAGAAACAAACGCAAAGGTCATAAGACTTGATCCCATTCTTACCGGAGATTATTCTGCCGACAGCTATGTGAAAGCTATGATAAACAATACAAACATATTGGAAAATGCAATAAACGGAGGATTAAAATGAGTATACACAATAATTGCGGTCTGCACCGTGTAAACATAGAAAATCTCGCCGTATACGACGGAAACGAACCTATTATATCAAACGTAAACATGGAATTTCACTGCGGAGAGCTTACAGCATTAATAGGTAAAAACGGCTCCGGCAAAACAACTCTTATAAAAGCCCTGCTTAACGAACGTCCACATACCGGCGAAATAAAATATTTCGATAACAACAGCAATCAAATAACAACACATAAAACAGGATATGTGCCGCAACAACTTGCTTTTGACAAAAGCACTCCTGTTTCCGTGCTGGACTTTATTGCGTCAACGGTAACAAAACGTCCGGTATGGCTCGGAGTTAAAAAAGAGCTTAGAAACAGTATCCAAAAAAGACTTGATGATTTTAATGCCGGACATCTTATCGACCGTACTCTCGGAGAGCTTTCCGGCGGTGAACTGCAAAGAGTTCTTCTCGCAACCGCAATAGAGCCTATGCCTGACCTTCTTATACTTGATGAACCCGTTTCCGGTGTTGACATAAACGGTCTTGATATGTTTTATAAAAAGGTAACCGAGCTGAGAAGCAAATATCATATGGCCATTCTTCTCGTTTCCCATGACATCGGGCTTATAAAGCACTATGCTGACAGAATAGTTTTAATGGACAGAACAGTAATCGCACAGGGTACACCGGACGAAGTTTTTCAAACCGAAGCGTTCAAAAATATATTCGGCTATACCTTAAAGGAGGCAGAAAACAATGCAGACAATATATAATATAATGGAAGCAATTATTCCGTTTTCCTTCATAAAGTTTGACTTTATGAAAAACGCATTGCTTGCGACAATTCTTCTTACACCTCTTTTCGGTATGCTCGGAACTATGGCAGTAAACAACAAAATGGCTTTCTTTTCCGATGCACTTGGTCACAGTGCTCTCACAGGCATAGCAATAGGCGTAATACTCGGAACAAAAAACGTAATAATAAGCATGATCATATTCGGAATAATATTCGGCCTTGCCATAAGAAAGGTAAAAAGCAACACAAAAACATCTTCCGATACGGTAATCAGCGTATTTTCGTCAGCATCTATTGCACTCGGTATAGTCATACTTTCCAAAAGCGGAGGCTTTGCAAAATACTCATCATATCTTATAGGCGATATACTTACAATTTCACCGGCTGATATAAAGATAATGGCTATATTCCTTATAGTTGTATATATAATATGGTATTTTATATATAATCAGCTTTTGCTTTTAAGCATAAATCCTTCGCTTTCAGCAAGCCGAGGAATACGAAACGCACTTATAGAAAGTATTTTCGTTATAACCATAGCTATAGCCGTTATGATTTCGATAAAGCAGATAGGTATTCTTACAATAAACTCTCTGCTCATTCTTCCGGCAGCTGCAACAAGAAATATATGCTCAAATTCAAAGCAGTATCATATAATTTCCACAGTTATCGCTCTCGTCTGCGGTATTGCCGGACTTGTTATATCCTTCTACGCCGGAACAGCTGCTGGAGCAACAATGGTTCTTATTGCGGCAGCGGTATATTTCATAACCTATTTAAAATCGAACAAATAACAAAAATGCAGTCAGTTTTATTCGCTGACTGCATTTTTTGTTAATGACCTTTATGCTTTTCCTTGTATTTGGGCTTTTCAAATTAAACCTAAAATACTTCATATATTTTAGATAAAATCGGACTACCTTATGTATTGTTTTTCGCTAACATAATATTAATGTGCATATCCGTTTGGATGATTTTTATGCCACTTCCATGCCGATGCAATAATTTCTTCAAGACTGTCATGCTCAGGCTTCCAACCAAGAACCTTTTTAGCCTTTTCGCTTGACGCAATGAGCTGTGCAGGATCTCCGGCACGTCTTTCCACATCTTTTACAGGTATAGGATGTCCCGTTACCTTTCTTGCTGTCTCGATAACCTCTCTTACCGAGAAGCCTACTCCGTTTCCGAGATTGAATATATCGCTGTTTCCGCCATTCATAAGATATTTGACTGCTAAAATATGTGCCTGTGCAAGGTCGGTAACGTGTATATAGTCTCTTATACATGTTCCGTCCTTTGTAGGATAATCGTTACCGAATATACTTACAAACTCTCTCTGTCCGTTAGGCACCTGGAGAATAATCGGTATAAGATGTGTTTCGGGATTATGTGCCTCGCCTATTTTTCCACTTTCATCTGCACCGCAGGCATTGAAATATCTGAGCGATACAAAGCGAAGTCCATGAGCATTTGCTGTCCACTTAAACATTTTTTCCATAGACAGCTTTGTTTCGCCATATGGATTTGTCGGTTCTGTTCTGTCACTTTCGAGAATTGGAATGTTCTCCGGCTCGCCATATGTAGCGGCTGTTGACGAAAATACAATTTTATCTACATTATTTTTAACCATGCTCTCAAGCAATACCTTTGTACCGCAAAGGTTATTATCATAATATTTAAGCGGATCAGTAACGCTTTCGCCTACAAGTGAATATGCCGCAAAGTGTATTACCGCATCAATTTTTTCCTTTGAAAAAAGATCATCAAGAAAATTAATATCTCTTATATCACCTTTATAAAACTTTGCTCTGCTGTCAACTGCCTCAATATGTCCCGTAACAAGATTATCAGCAACAACAACATCTATATTTTCCTCACATAATGCCTTAACGGTATGCGAGCCTATGTATCCGGCTCCGCCGAGTACCAAAACCTTCATTTATACACACTCTCCTTTATACACACAGATTAAATAATATATCCTTATTATATTACTGTTATCGGCATAACACCAGCATTAAAAATAAAAACCGTATCCAAATTAACGCACAAATATCATTAATCCGATACGGTTTTAATTCAAATACAGTTTCAATCAGTTTCCGCATTCAATACTTATTTTATTGAATACATCAAGTATATCATCTACGTTAAGGTTTGCCTTTTCATCTCCGCCTTTGTCCATAACTATATGGCCCTGATTCATCATTATAAGTCTGCTGCCATATTCAACGGCATATCTGAGGTTATGTGTTACCATAACTGTGGTCAAATGCTTTTCTCTTACCACATCATCGGTTATCTTCATAATAAGGTCTGCCGTTTTGGGATCAAGTGCCGCAGTATGCTCGTCCAATATAAGGAATTTAATATCAGTCATTGTTGCCATAAGGAGAGCCATAGCCTGTCTTTGTCCTCCGGAAAGAACACCGACCTTTATATGAAGCTTGTCCTCAAGACCGAGATTAAGAGTGCTTAACTGCTCTTTGTAATACTCAATACGTTTTTTGTTTATTCCAAGGCTTAAACCGTAGCTTTTTGCCTTATTATCGGCAAGTGCCATATTTTCCAATATTGTCATATCGGGGCATGTTCCCATGGAAGGATTCTGATATACTCTTCCTATATCGTTATATCTTAAAAATTCCTTTTTGTTTGTTATGTCCTCGCCATTCATTATTATCTGGCCGCCGTCAACATATGTGCTTCCGCATATAAGATTAAGCATAGAGGTTTTGCCTGAACCGTTTGAGCCGACAACCGAAACAAATTCACCGTCATTGACCGTAAAGTTAAAATCATTGAAAAGGCACATTTCGTTTACAGTACCTACATTATAATATTTATCTATATTCTTAAGCTCAAGCATTTTTCTTCACCTTCTTTTTTCTGTCCATAGTTATTACAAGTATCACTAGGAACAAAAATGCCGTAATAAATTTCATATCCGTTGCACTTAAGCCTCTTGATATTGCAAAGGCAACACAAGCCTTATACACAACAGCTCCGAAAAGAACCGCTGTCGTTGCCTTAACTGCCGAAACATTTTTAAACACATTTGTACCTATTATTACGTTTGCAAGACCGATAACAACCGTACCCGTTCCCATTGATATATCAAAAAATCTCTGCTGCTGGCACATTATTGAGCCACTCATTGCAACAAGGCCGTTGGCAATGGCAAGGCCGAGTATTTTAACAAGTCCTGTATCCTTTGCAAGCGTGGTTACAAGTGTTTCGTTATTTCCTACGGCTCTGAGAAGAAATCCGCTCTTTGTATTGAGATAGGCGTCAAGAATAAACTTAGTAATAAGAGTGAGTATAAGTGCAATTATTACCGTTTTATACAGAACAAGTGACTGCGGAAATATTGAATTGACAAAGCTGTTGTCAAAAACAGTATTCTGGCTGAAAAGCGGTACATTCGCCTTTCCGGCTATTCTTAAGTTTATACTGTAAAGCGCTGTCATCATTATAATTCCGCTTAAAAGGTCACGAACCTTAAACTTAACGTGTATAATACCTGTAAGTGCACCTATCACCATACCCGATATAAAGGATATAAGCAGTGAAAGATATGGATTTACACCTTTCGTAAGCAGAACGGCTGTTATAGCCGCACCTGCCGGAAAGCTTCCGTCTGTTGTCAAATCCGGAAAATCAAGTATTTTATATGTTATATAAACTCCAAGAGCCATTATTCCGTATATAAGGCCCTGTTCCAATACTCCTATGAGTATACCCATGTCTTTACTGCCCCTTCCATAAAAACCTATTACTGTTCTGCTATTGTATCAAAAACCTCTACTGCTGTTGATGCATATTCGTCGTCTACTGTTACTCCAAGCTTATCTGCAACTGCTGTATTTAAGTATAATCCGCATTCTGAGATTGTTTCATAATTCATTTCCGAAGCCTTAGCCTCACCTTTTAATACCTTTGCTGCCATTTTACCTGTCTGAACACCAAGACTTACATAGTCAAGACCAACTGTTGCAAGGCATCCGTTCTTAACCTGTTCAATTTCTGAACCAAATACCGGAACGCCGGCTGCTGTTGCCTTAGAAATTTCTGTTGCAAGTCCCTGTACAACTGTGTTGTCTGTAAGGTTAGAGATACAGTCAACCTTTGTAACTATGTTATCCATTGCAAGAGGAATATCCGCTATTGTGCTGATACCTACTGTTTCAAGCTCAAATCCGTATTTTCCTGCAAGTGCTTCATATTCTTTAATTGCTGATTCTGAGTTTACTTCGCTTGTTGTGTAAAGAATACCGATTGTCTTTGCATCGGGAAGAATTTTTCTTATCATTTCAAGCTGTGCCTCAACAGGAAGCTTATCACTTGTACCTGTTACATTTCCGACAGGTGTTCCGTCCTCGTTTGCAAGGCCTGCCATTACGGGATCTGTTATAGCTGTGAATATAACAGGAATATCTGTCTTCATTGCTGCATTGTATGCGCTTAATGCTGCCGGTGTAGCTATACCGCAGATCATATCAACGCCGCTTGAAATAAAGCTGTCTGCAATCTGTCCGGCTGTTCCTGTGTCAGCCTGTGCATTCTGGTAAACAATTTCAAGGTTTTCGCCTTCAACAATGCCTTCTTCCGCAAGTCCCTGTATAAAGCCTTCACGGCAGTTGTCAAGTGAACCATGCTCAGCAAACTGTGAAATACCGATTTTGTATGTTGTTCCGTCTGTTGTATCTGTTGTTTCCTTTGTATCTGTTGTTGAACCTGAGTTTGATGTTGATGATGAGCAAGCTGCTGTTGATAACACCATTGCTGCTGCAAATACCATTGCTAAAATTCTCTTTTTCATAATATTTCCCCCTTAAACACATTTTAAATTCATTCATAAATAAAAAAATCCGTCTCAAACTAATCGTTTGAGACGGTTATAAACATAATTATAATCGTGGTACCACTCAATTTGCCCTAAAGCCACTCTAATGTACAATCATACATTTCTCTTTGATAACGGGTACAGAAACACCCGTCAGAAACTACTAAGAAAACCGTTCGTTCTGCCCTCAGAAGTCCATTCGTACTTATTGAAAAATACTGTCCTCTCACCACCGACAGCTCGCTTTGAAGTTCCGGAATAAGTCTACTACTCTTCGTCATAGGTTTTAACAAGTCAAATACTATCACGTTAAATAGCAAAAGTCAAGTATTATTTCAAATACATTGAATAAAACTCAGCCAACGTAGTCAATACTTAAGTAATTTAAGAACACAGCCACACTTAGAATGGTATTAAAATCTATAAATAAAAGCATTATTCATCAAACCAAAAATTATTTTTTCTGTTTTCTCTCAATCCCCAGTATGTCATAATATTTATCACTATACTCAATACCGCTATTATCAAAATGTGCTTGTATTTCTTTTACATACTCATAAGGATTATCCATTGGAGCAATCCCTAACTCTGTTTCGATATATTTTATTGTTGCTTTCTGTTTCTCCGTTCGGATTGCTTTCTCTTCTTTTAGATGCTCTGTAAATTTATTTTTGTTCATCCACACAATCTGCTCAATAGGATTAGCAGAACCGCAAGCAATAATAAGACGCATAAAATCCTCAAAGCTTTTTGCCAAAGGATATACAAAAGCATCGGCACAGGTATCGGGATTGCAAGCAAAAACCATATCTCCATAAGGCTCAATAAAGCAATACATAATATTCCCTTCAAAGCCTATCGCCTTTGCGTTGATAGGATAACAAAAGTATCCGCAAACATCTTCAATATGCTCAAGGCCTATCAAAGAACCATTTATATTCAATTTCTTATATCGTTCAAAAAGCGACTCCATACCATCATATTCCTTTTTACAATCATATTCATCTTTACTTATCCAAATTATATCCTAAAGCCTCAAACATTTCCACTCACACTTCAGCATATATCAGAAAAGTATCAACAACCTTTTTCTACGCCCTATTCTATTCATCACCGTTAAAAGGTATAAAAAAAGAACTACTTCTGAAAGCAGTTCCTTTTTTTATGTAGATCTACATAAATTTCACTTTATAATGGAAATTAAGCAAGTTTAGGAGCTCCTACAGGACAGTTACCTGCACATGCACCACACTCGATGCAATCTCCCTCATTGATTTTGAAAACGCCACCGTCTTCTACGATGCAAGATGTAGGACAGTCTGCTGCACATGCACCACATCCGATGCATTCTGAACCAATATGGTATGCCATTTGAATACACCTCCTCAAATAAAATCTTTTATTATTTTATAACAAAACAATAAAAATATCAAGAAAAATTTGCGTAAAAAGCTATATTTTTTTGTTAGTATTGGATAACAAATTTTAATATTGCGGTGCCATATTTGCAAATTTTGTATATTGTCCCAACCATGTAAGGTTTACCGTTCCCGTAGGGCCGTTTCTCTGTTTAGCTATAATAAGTTCGGCAACATTTTTCTTTTCTGACTCCGGAAAATAATATTCATCTCTGTAGAGGAACGTAACAACATCGGCATCCTGCTCTATCGCTCCCGATTCACGAAGGTCGGAAAGCATAGGTCTGTGGTCCGCTCTTGCCTCACAGGCACGGGAAAGCTGCGAAAGTGCTATTACCGGAGCCTCTATCTCTCTTGCAATAGCCTTAAGTGAACGGGATATTTCCGATATTTCCTGCTGACGTGAATCGGTTCTCCCGTTTCCGCTCATAAGCTGGAGATAGTCGATTACAACCAGTCCGAGCCCTTTTTCAAGCTTAAGCCTTCTGCATTTTGCTCTTATATCCATTGCCGTAATTCCCGGAGTATCATCAATATATATAGGTGCCTCACTGAGCACACCCATTGCATCGACAAGCTTGCTCCAGTCATCGGCATTAAGGTCACCGGTTCTTACCTTCTGTGCGTCAACAAGTGCTTCAGCACACATCATACGGTTTACAAGCTGTTCTTTGCTCATTTCCAGAGAAAATATAGCAACCGGAACATGCTGTTTTACAGCAGCATTCTGGGCAATATTAAGCGCAAACGCTGTTTTTCCCATAGACGGTCTTGCCGCAATAAGTATAAAATCGGATTTCTGAAGTCCGGCTGTCTTTGCATCAAAATCAACAAAGCCGGTTGATATACCTGTTATTTTCTCATTCGAGTTATATATTTCCTCTATTTTTGAGAACGTATTATAGGCAACGTCCATAATTGAAGAAAAGCTGTCCGTATTTCGGTTCTGCATAACATCGAATATTCCCTTTTCAGCTTTATCGAGAATATCGTTTATATTTTCCGCACCTTTGTAGCTCATTTCGGAAATGTTTCCGGAAAGCTTGATTAATCTTCTGAGAACGGACTTTTCCTCAACTATTTTCGCATAGTTTCTTACATTAACGGAGCTTCCTACCGCACCGACAATATTGGCAAGCGTTTCAACGCCGCCGATTTCGTTAAACACATTCATTTCTTCGAGCTTATTTTTTACGGTAACGACATCAATAGGCGTACCCTTTGTATAAAGCTCAAAGGCCGCCTCAAAGACAGCCTTGTTTTCCGGTGAGTAAAAATCCTCGCTTTTTAATATTTCAAATGCCTCAGCGGCCGCATCTCTGTCCATAAATATGGACGAAAGCACAGCCTGTTCCGCATCAATATCATGGGGCATTCTCTTCTGTATTAAATTATTGTCATTTTGTGACTGCTCCATGATAATCTCTCCTTTGTATCAAAAAATCTATTATTCTCCGGCTATTTCAACCGCAAGCTCAACCGTTACCTGAGGATGAAGCTTAATCTTAACAATTCTTCTGCCTACCATCTTTATGGGAGCGTCAAAAGAAATTTTCTTTTTATCTATGTCCATTCCTGTCTGCTTTGCAAGTGCATCTGCAATTTCCTTGTTTGTTACGGATCCGAATACCTTTCCATTTTCTCCGGCTTTTACGCTTACCTTTACAACCTTGTCGTTAAGCTGTTCTGCAATTTTCTTAGCCTCTTCAAGCTCTTCTTTCTTTCTCTTTTCCTCTGCTTTTTTCTTAAGCTCAAGGTCATTCATGTTTGCTTTTGTTGCCTCAACTGCGAGCTTTTTAGGAATAAGGTAATTGAGTGCATATCCATCGTTTTTGTTTACGATGTCACCCTTTTTACCAACGCTTTTTACATCTTCAAGTAATATAAGTTTCATATTAATTTGCCTCCTCTATATACTGCTGTACAGCCTCTTTAACAAGATCCTTTACAGCCTCGATATTTGTATCCTTAAACTGTGCTCCGCTTATCGTCTGATGTCCGCCACCGCCGATTTTTTCAAGTATAACCTGCACATTGACCTCACCAAGGCTTCTTGCACTGACAAATATGGTGTTTCTGTCGTCACAAAGCACAAATGATGCCTTAACACCTTCAACATCAAGCAGCTCATCTGCCGCCTGTGCGGCTGTAACTGCTGAATTTCCGTAGTCAGAAGGGCATATGGAAAGATACATTCCGTCTGCTATCATTTCGGCATTTGCCGCAGCAACGGCTCTTGCACGGAACACACTCATATCCTCCTGTAAAAGCTTTCTTACTCTTATGCCATCTGCTCCGCATCTTTTAAGATATGCAGCAGCCTCAAAGGTAATTGTTCCCGTTTTCATGCTGAAATTCTGTGTATCAACAGTTATTCCGGCAAAGAGCGCATCTGCCTCAAGCGGCTTAATTTTAACCTTTTCGCCGATATACTGTATCATTTCTGTTATAAGCTCACTCGTTGACGAAGCATACGGTTCATGATAAACCATAACCGCCTTATCAATGAAATCTGTGCTCTTTCTGTGGTGGTCGAACACAACTACCTTGGTTGCCTTATTCAGAACATCAACAGATTCAACTCTGCTGTTTATATGCGTATCAAGAATAACAAGCAGTGTGTTTTCGGTAAGATCCTGCCATGCTGTCTGTGAATCGATAATAAGCCCTTCATAATCCGTACCGGCAGTAAACTTAGAAACAGTTTTGCTTATTATTGTCGGAACTTCATCAATTATTATATGGCAGTCCTTATTCAATGCCTTTGATATACGGTATATGCCTATTGCAGAACCAAAGCAGTCCGAATCAGGAATTTTATGTCCCATAACAAATACCTTTTCGGATTCAGTAATAAGCTCTGAAAGTGCATCTGCCTTAACTCTTGCTCTGATTCTGGCATTATGGGATACCTCTCCGCTTTTTCCGCCATAAAATATATATTTCTCTCCGTTTTTGATAAGTGCCTGGTCGCCGCCTCGTCCGAGAGCCAGGTCGATAGCCGCTTTTGCACTCTTCATTGCAGCTTCAAGTGAAGCTTCGCCTATTCCGATACCTATACTCAAAGTAACGGGAATATGCTCACCTATTGTTATCTCTCTTATTTCATTAAGTATTTCAAACTTGTTTTTCTGGAGCTTTGTAAGCTCTTCTGCCGCAATACAGAAAAAATATCTGTCCTTTTCCGTTTTCTTGAGTATACCCTTTGCATCATGTACCATTGCCGTAAGCTTTCTGTCCACAATGGCAGTAAGCATAGGTATAACAGAATCATCAACACTTTCGATAACCTCATCATAGTTATCGATATATATAAGTCCGACAACGGTTTTATCGTTTTCAAGACTTTTTCTGAGCGTTGTAAGCTCGGTAACATCCATAAAGCATAAGGAATTGGCTATGCTTCCGTCTGTAAGCTCCGCATGAGAAGAATAGATGCGGTATTGTCTGTCATTAAGACTGACTATCTGATTATTGAGATGCTCATTGTATTCCGGTATTTTTTCTTTAATATTAAGATCCTTAAAGCATTTAAGCCCCATAAGCTGATAAAACTCCTCATTACAGCCTATAAGGTTAAATTCTCCGTCGATTACCGCATATGGCACAGGTATATCGTTTTTCACGACCACCTCCGGCTCATCGTCCTCTTCGGCAGGCTCTTCTATCTTTTCCTTCTGCTGCATAAGCCGTCTTTTCTTTATTACAGTAGCAATGACAGCCTCTGCCGCAATAATAACTATGCCGAAAATTCCGCCGACAATAACACCTATTGCTCCAAGCACAGCAAAAAGAAGAATAATCAAAAAGTCATTACTTTTTTTAAAATCATCATTATCCATATTAGCCACCGTCAGTCCTCAATCAATAGATAAATAGCTTCCGAGATATTTAAAAAACGATACCTTTCTTTTAAGAAGTTTTATGGCATCATTAAGATCATCATCGTTATCAGCAACAAGGTCAATATAAAAAACATATGTACCAAGCTTATGTTTAGCCGGTCTTGATTCAATTTTAACCATATTTATATCATATATATTAAGAATATCCAGAACACGGTAAAGCTGTCCGGGACTGTTGTCATCATCAAGCGTAAAGGCTATGCTTGTTTTTTTATTAGCCTGAAGTTTTCCTTCCGCCTTTGATATAACAACAAATCTTGTTGAGTTTGTATCATCATCGGCAATATTTTTTCCGATTATTTCAAGTCCGTAAACCTCAGCCGCTCTTTCGGGAGCAACAGCCGCCAATGTTCCGTCGCTTTCGGCAACAATATGAGCTGCCTCGGCAGTTGAAGAAACCGTAGAGGTATGTGTAAATCCCATATCCTTTAAATATTTTCTGCACTGGGCAATACCCTGCATATGTGACACAACCTCTTTGATATTTTTAAGCTCCGTGCCTTTTTTAACCATAAGGTTCTGATTTACCTTAAGTATTAGCTCGCACTTTATATACAGCTGAACATCAAAAATCAGCTTATCCATAGTACTTGTAACAGTACCCTCTATTGAGTTTTCCAAAGGAACTATTCCTTCGTCCACAGTTCCGTCCGTAACCGCCTCTATAACATCGGTTATTGTCGAAAATATTTTATATTCACATACATTCTCTTGTTTATTAGCATATATCATTGCCGCCTGTTCGGAAAAGGTTCCGTTAGGGCCAAGATAACCAAGCTTCATCGATTTATCTCCTTTAAAACAAACTCTGATATAGTATTTTACCACACAAATTCGATTCCGTAAATAAATAAAAGACTTCCTTAATATAAAAGCTTAAAAGTACAGAAAAATTTCAGACAACTCTATAAAGACTAAGGGTGAAAAGCCGTTAAAAAGCCATTCACCCTTAATTTTAAATATTATTCTGTCTTAAAATTATTTGTCAAGAAAGTTCATAAATATCTGTGCCGCTTCCGCTCTTGATGCTGTTGCAAGAGGAGCAATGTTTCCGTTGCCTTTTCCGGAGATAAGACCTTCGCCAACTGCCCATGTAACAGCCTTTTCTGCCCATGCGGATATGCTTTCCGTATCAACAAATACCGCTAAGTTTCCACTTTCGTTTACGTCCATGCCTTTGTAAAGTGCATAGCTGTATAATATAGCCGCAAGCTGTTCTCTTGTGATAACATCATCGGGTCCGAAGGTATATTCATCGTAACCGTTTACGATATTATTTTCCTTAGCCCATGCGATTGCTCTTGCATAGTATTTATCCGAACTTACGTCTGTAAATGTTGATAAATCTGCCTCAGGCTCGTTTTCGATACGATGGAGTACGGCAATAACCATTCCTCTTGTAACACTGCTGTTTATGCCGAATTCATTATTTGCAACGCCGCTCATAATGTTGTTTTCATAAGCATATTTAACTGCATTATAGAACCAATCGTTTTTATTAACATCGTTGAAGGGATTTACAAATCCGTCTGTTGAAGTGCTCTGGTCATCATCTGTGCTTTCCTCAACAGGCTCATACTCTGCCTTTATTTCAACCTTTGATGACGGCATTTCAAATGAGTACTTTCCGTCACCTTCGTCTATAAGCTTAATTTTGTCTCCGTTCTTGTCTGTCACAACAAGGCTATCAAGCTTATATCCTTCATCGGGAGTAACCGTAATTGTTACCTTGCTGCCCTTTGATGCAGATGTTTTGTTTACCTTTACTGTTCCGTTATCAACGTCTGACTTGACTACACTGTAATTCTTTTCTGAGCTGCTGCTTCCGCCGGAAGATGAACCACTGCTTACTTTCTTCCATTCTGCAGTAATAGTTACATTTTCATCAGGCATAACGAATGTTGTGTCTGCCGAGCTTTCATCTTCAAATTTAATGCCATCAGCTGTCCAGCCTTTGAATTTATATCCGCTTCTCTTGCCTGCGGAAATTGTTACTGTTTCACCGGCAAGATATTCTCCGGCACCTGTGTTTGAAGCCTTACTGCCTTCTACTGTTACTGAGTGTTTTACCTTATCAAGGCTTGTTCCCGTAAGCTCTTTATAAGCTTCTTTTAATGCGGCTGCCGCATCATTGTAATCCTTAGCCGATGCTTCATAGCCGTAAAGCTCCTTAGCCTGATCAAGAACCTCTTTAAACTTAGCCCAGTCCTCAGCCTTATAATCTGTCTCTTTTAACTTTTCAGCCTCTTTTATTACATTGCCTAAAGCGTTCCAAGCCTGCATTGTTTCATGCTCTTCTTCGATTTCGCCGATAAGCTGTTTGAAGCTCCATTCTTTATTTGTGTCTGTTACCATTGCCTTGTGGTCGATAACCGCATCGGCTTCTCTCATCTTTGCAAGGAAGTTATCAAGCTGTGTTTCACTTAAGCTGCTCATAAGCATGAACTCTGATGTATAGCCTTCGCCTGTAAACTTCTCCGCATCTCCGTTATAGCCCTTGAAGCCTGCAAGATAACCAACTGTCCGGTTAATCTCACTCTTTTCAACAGTTACTGCTTCGATGCCCATTTCTTTAAGGATATTTCTTATTTTGCTTCCCTTTACAGTGTCTTCACCGAGATTGAAGAGAAGTACCTTTGCGACAGGAGCTTCTTCATCAGCACCTATTACAGGTACTGAATATGAAAGATAATCAACCTCTTCGCCTGCCCATTCGGGATGAGGAAGTCTGAGTTTAACAATAAGTCGTTTTCCTGCCTCAAGCACATCAGCTTTAACGGGAATGTTTATTGTTGTGAAGTATTCCTTCTGTTCCTTATTTGCGTCGCACTGACCGACACGCTGTGTTATTGTAAGATTTTCATGAAGCTCTTTCTTTTCAAAGTCATCATCTGTATATGTTGAAGGAAACTGATAAGCTGTTACATTGCAATAGTAGTCACTCATCTCTGTGTATCCCTTGTCATATGTTACTGTTACGGGAATTGTTGTATCTGTTGTTCTCACTGCCGCAACGTCTATTGAAACGGTAGGTGTTGCCCAATCGGGTGCAGCCTCAACAACCTTTACGTTTGAATATACTGTCTTTGTTTTATCGTCCTTAACAAGTATAAGCTTGATAACAAGCTTTGAGCCTGCCTCAAGAGGTTTAACCTCTGACTTAAAGCCTATTGACATCTGACCGGGATTATGTATATTATCACCCTGTGCAGCTATCTTGGCTGTGCTTTCGTCAAGTGTATCGCCTGTATAGTTGTAAACAACATAGCTTACTTTATCGTAGTAATATTTTTCGAAATTGATATAAGTATCCATCTTAGTATCGCCTTCGGAAATGTGTTCTTCTCTTATGTATGCTGAAGGCTCTGTAATCTGAGGAGGTGCCTGTATTGTTTTAGAATCAGAAACCTTAACAACCCTGCTTTCTCCTCCATTGAGTGTAAGAACAGCAACAATTTTGTTGCCTGCTGTGAGTGCGTCTGTAAAGCTTACTTTGTTGCCATATTCGCTCGGTGTTACATTTCCTGTATATAAAAGAACATTGTTTTCATTTGCAAGATCAAATTCACCGGCATAGCTGTATGTATAAATATCTAACTGTCCCGTAAGCTCTGCATCGTAATCAGCCTTCACATAAATTGCATTATCTGTTGAAAGAATCTTTGATGATGTTATTTCAACAACAGGCTCTTTTTCTACCTTTCCTGTTATGGGAAGATAAAGCTTATCGCTGTAATTTGTTCTGTCTGTATCAACATCATATTTGTAAAGATATACAAGCACATATTTTCCCGGAGTAAATTTATCTTTTGTATTGAATGTATATGTTCCTGCACCATTATATTTTTCACTTATAATTCTTATTCCACCATCAGGGTCGGCATTATTACTATTAACAATACCAACAAAAATATAGCCGTCTTTATAAGAATCATATCCGTTTACAGAAACCGTAATGCTATCTGTATCTGCTGTTATTGTTTCGGGAGAAACAGTGAAGTTATCTCCTTCAACGGCAGCCTTTACAGTAAAAGCTGTTCCGGGATAATAATACTGTCTGTCCGCATCAACATCATAGTAGTAGATATACGGAACAATAATATCTCCTGCCTTTAATTCTCCTGTAACAGGTATTTCAACATTATCTCCGCTTACAACAGGACTCTTGCTTCCTACTGAAACAGCACCGCCCCATACATCTACTTCTCCGTTTGAATCAGCTACATAAAGATTTATCATGCCTTTTCCGGAAGGAATTAAATCTGTTTTGTTTACATTAAGGCTTACTGTTTTGTCGCCTTCAAAAACATTTCTGTTTACGGTAAGTACAGGCTTATCAACCTCTGTTTCGGAAACAACTGGCACTGCATTTGAAGTTGCAATAACTGTTCCGCTCTTCATAAGAACAGCCGCAACATATTTGCCTGCCTCAAGCTCCTGAGCAACTGAATTTTTATCAACAGAAACATTTCCTGCTTCCGAAACAGATGTGCTTCCGAAGAAATTCCAATTATCTGTTCCTACATCGTCTAATGTAGCATACTGTCTTACTATAAGCATAGTGCCCGATTCTATATCACCGGCAACCTCAACACTTACATTTGTTGCTCCAGCTTTGATTTTTTCTGCATTGATTTTTAATGAAGGTGCAACAGGCTCTTCGGGAATAAGCACTGAATCATCGGGTATTCCGGCTGCCTCATAGTCATTTCCTTTCGGAATGAAAAGCTCCTTATTCTGTAACCAATATACAACCGCACGGACACGATAGCCTGCAAGAAGCGGCTCATTGAGAGTTACTTCATAATTATCAAGATTTTCGCTCACTTGTATAGGTGAAATCAGACTGTGCATATAATTTTCATCAAAGTTAAACTTCTCGTCCTTAGGATACTGCTGTATAGAAATAGTCATGTGGAAATCCACATTTTCGTCCTTTGCATATGCAAGAAGTCTGTCATCTGCCGAAAAGTTGATGTGGAGCTTTGTATCTCCTGCCTTCAATTCCGTATCTGCTATACTTACTTCTGGCCATACATACTCTTTAAAGCCTTCACCGTTTTCGTCAACAACGACAAGCTCTCTGGAACGTACCTGTCTGTAATTGTCATTTCCGATAGGAACATTGAGGTATGCACTTACCTTCCGGCCTACCTGTAACGGAAGATTTGATTTAGCAAAATTGCATGTATATGTTCCGCCGTCTACTACTCTTCCGCTGTAAAGCACCCTTACTGCACTGCTGTCGGGATCAAACTCGACATTTGCAGGATATGAAATAACTATCATATAGCAGCTTTCAACGCTCTTATGAAGCTTTACATTTGCTGTTAAAGATGTTGCGTCCTCTGTTATCTTGCTGTCCTCATAGCCGTCTATTGTTACTTCACAGCCTTTAAGTATCTGATCGGTAGTCGGTGCTTCCTCTTCTCCGCCGCCCTGCGATGCTGTTACCTTAATAGGTCCTGCAACATATTCCTGTGATTCTCCGGATGAAGTATCACGAAGAACTGCATATACATCCATGCCTTCTGTCGGTTCTGACACCAAATCAAATGTATTGCTTCCTTCGGTGATGTTTTTATAACCGATAACACCACTTAATCCGTCATATTGAAATAATTTCTCCGGATTATACTCTTCATCACCGTCAATCTGAATTATTTTTGCAAATCCACCTGTTACTGCCTGTCCGATATTTACTTCAACAGTTTTTGTATCAGGTGTTATTGTATCGGTAATAAATAATATACCCTGTGTTTCGGCAAAAGCTGTAAATGCCGCAAACGGAAGCATTGAAACAACCATAAGCAATGCAATTACACAGCTTAAAACCTTTTTTCCAATCTGCTTTTGGAAATTCTGCATTTTAAATACCCCTTCTCTCTTTAGATTTTTGTTTGTCTTAGCTAACATTGTATCTTTAAAAAAACCTTCGTCAACAAATCCCTATTACGCAATAAAAATCTTTTTTACGACATTTTTTGCATAAGAACTGTTAAACTAAGGTCTAAAGCTTAAACATTAGCAGTTGCTAACATATTCAGTTATATTATACTAACATAATAAACTAATTTCAATTTCATTCAGTCAAAAAATATGCTAAAAAGCCCGTATATTAAAATACGAGCTTTTTCAACTTAAATTATTTTATTATTTCTCCAACCGCCGCCATAATCGGCATAGATGTATCAAAGCTATAAAATGCAGTTTCATTCCTTACCGCAAATTCTCTGAGTTCATTTCTATAATTATCAAGAGCTTTTTTATATCTGTCAACAACCTCCGGCGTTATTTCAAGCTCTCTTTTTGCGTCTGTTTCACTGTCAATCAGCCTTACATTGCCTTTTTCCTGTGGTTCAACCTCGCTGAAATCCAAAATTTGAACCATTATAACATTCTGTTTCTTTCCTTTTAACAGCTTAACAGCTTTATCATATCCGTCATTGGAAAAGAAATCCGATATTATAACGGAAACACCGTCACCGAGTCTTTCATTGGCAAGCTGTTCGGAAAACTTATTGAGAAAAGTTTCCCCACCTTTTCTTTCCTCTGCTATGAAATTTACACATCTGGAAAACGCCTGTTTCGAAACAAGTCCGGTGCATTTTTCCAGATTCATTCCGTCCGCAATAAATATATTTACCTTATCGGAATTGTTCAGTGCTATGTATGCAACCGATGCAGCAACTGCCTGTGCAAAATCAAGCTTTTTCTCAAAAAGCCGCATTGACGTACTTCCGTCAAGTATTATATTTATCGAGGCTTGTCTTTCTTCATTGAAAAGCTTTGTATACAGTCTTCCGAATCGTGCATAGCTGTTCCAGTCAACCCTTCTCAAATCATCGCCCTGTGCATACTCACGAAAATCCGAAAACTCTATTGACGAACCCTTTGAGGAGGATTTTCGTGCTCCGGACGAAAGTGCCGCCGAAAGCCTTTTTCGTATGGATAAATCCAAAACTTCAAGCCTTAAAAGATATTCATTTGTAAGTATATCTCTAAGCATAGCTTACACCTTATTCCTTAATAAGCTCATCAATTATGTTTTCAACCGTTATACCGTCCGAAAGTGCATCAAAATTGAGGAAAACCCTATGTCTCAAAACATCATAGGCAACTGCCTTAATGTCATCATACGAAACATTATATCTTCCCGATGCAAGTGCATTTATTCTTGCTGTCTTTATTATTGCCTGTGCGCCTCTCGGACTTGAGCCGTAACGTACATATTTCTTTACCGCCTCCGGTGATGCCTCAAGCTCCGGATGGCTCTTTATTATTACATTCATTGCATATTCCGCAACGGCGTCGGCAACAGGAACCTCAAGTGCCATATCTCGCATTTCTTTTATTTTGTCTGCATTAAAAAGCTTCTGTGCCTGTGCACCTCTTGTTCCGGTCGTTATATTGACAATGCTCAAAAGCTCCTCTTTTGAAGGGAACTTAACGTCAAGCTTAAATATAAATCGGTCAAGCTGTGCCTCAGGAAGAGGATATGTTCCTTCAAGCTCCAACGGGTTCTGTGTAGCAAGAACGAAGAACGGATCGGGAAGCTTATATGTTGTGTTTCCGGCTGTTACCGTTTTCTCCTGCATTGCCTCCAGAAGTGCCGAATGTGTTTTGGGTGTTGCTCTGTTTACCTCGTCGGCAAGCACAATGTTTGCAAATACAGGGCCTTTTTTGAAGGAAACCGTACCTGTTTCGGCGTCCATCATGTTTGTACCGGTAACGTCGGCAGGCATTAAGTCCGGCGTAAACTGTATTCTTGAAAAGCTTAAATCCATTACTCTTGCAACGGTCTTTACAAGCTGTGTTTTTCCTGTTCCGGGAAGACCTTCAAGAAGTACATTTCCGTCTGCAATCATGGAAATAATTATTTTATGTATTATATCCTTCTGTCCGATAATATCCTTGGATATTTCATCTTCTATTTTTTTAAAATCCGATGCAAAGCCTTTTATTTTATCTTCATCTATGCGGTCAGCCATATTCTTATCCTCCCGAATTATTTAATGACATTTAAAATTTTATTTATCGTATTTCCAGTATATCCTTATATCCACTTTGTAGTCAATCGGCTTAAGGTTTCTTTAACATTTATTTAAGATTTTAATACGATTAATGGGTTTTCTTCATATAGCAATAAGCTGTACATTATGGTACAATCAAATTGAAAATATTTCCGAGAGGTGATAAGCTTGCGTAAATTCAGACCGGATAAAAAGTATACCAAAATAGCAATATACAGCTTTATCGTTCTTGCTGCCTGTATACTTCTTTCGAAATTTCTTGACAATGTCGATGTATTTTTTGCATCTGCCGGAAGCTTTATAGGCAGAATAAAGGATATTCTTATTACTTTTATATACGGTTTCTGCATAGCGTATTTCTTTACACCGCTCGTTAATTTTCTTGAAAAATTTCTCGGAAACAACATAAACGGCTTACGCAAGCGTCCTAAAGCTCTGCGTAATCTTACTATATTAATAACATATACAATATTCATAGGCTGTTTTATATGGCTTATGGTCTACATGATACCTACGGTAGGAAAAAGCTTTTCAATACTAATTTACACTCTGCCGGATAACCTGGATTCTCTTTCCGAAAAATTGCCGGTTTATCTCGCAAAGCTTGATGAGGAAACAAGAACAACCATTATAAACACAATAATGGAGCTTATAATTCCTCTAAGACAAAAGCTTGCAAATCTTCCGGAGCTTATGGAAACATATATGTCGGAAGGCAAGAACATATCCGATTTTATAAACGGAACGGTAAATATATTCTCGACTGTTATTAATTTTATAATCGGAATAATTATAAGCTTTTATATGCTTTCCACAAAGGAAAGTATTGCCGCATCGTGCAAAAAGCTGTGTCTTGCCATATTCAAGGAAGATCGTGCAGAAGGATATATACACAATATGCAGCGTGTTAATATTATTTTCCAGAATTATGTTCTCGGAAAGCTTCTTGACTCAATCGTACTCGGTCTTATGTGCTTTGTCGGCATGGTAATCTTAAAAATACCTTACGCTTTAGTAATAAGTGTTGTAATAGGCATAACCAATATGATACCATATGTTGGCCCGTTCATAGGAACAGTGCCTGCGGTATTTATCGTTTTGCTTGTCAGCCCAATAAAAGCTCTTTGGCTTTTGATCTACATACTGGTAATCCAGCAGATAGACAACTATCTTATATGTCCCAGACTTCTCGGTGATCCGACAGGTCTTTCGCCATTGCAGGTACTTTTTGCAATAGCTATTGGTGCATATTTCGGCGGTGCATTGGGTATGTTCATTTCCGTTCCGGTTGTTGCTTCAATAAAGCTTTTCTTATCTGAAGCCATAAACCGTCGTTATCGTGAAAAATATCCTAACGGAAATCCCGATATTCCCGATGACTATTCAAACGACTGGTCATATGATGAAGATGACATTGATACCGAAATCAATAATGATATTGATGACACAGACAGCACTATTTAATAAAGGAGTTTTTATTTTGTCTAAAGTAAAAAGAGCTTATATAATGTTTTTTATATTCATAGTTTTATATTTTGGAAGTAGTTTCGTATTGTTTTCCATACCCGGCTTAGAGAATATCGATTTAATGCTCTATAACATAATAGGTCAGCTTATTATGTTTATTCCACTTCTTCTGATATGTATTGCGGTTTCAAAGGACAGTGTGAAAAATATATATCAATTCAACAAAGTTCCTGTTTTGGATATTATTCTTGCTATATTTCTTGCATTAGCCATTGAACCGGCAATGTCCCTTTTATCCATGCTTTCAACGATAATATTTCCAAATGAAGTATCGGAATATATGGCTGTTACCTATGATTCACCGCTGATAATATCCGTTATATCAACAGCATTAATTCCGGCTGTATGCGAGGAAATGTTTTTCAGAGGCGCATTATTCTCACAGTTTAAAAATATTCCGTTAAAATCAGCCTGTCTGCTTACCGGCGTTCTTTTCGGAATCGCCCATTTTGATGCACAGCAGTTTCTTTATGCTTTTGCAATGGGTGCGTTGATGTGCTATGTTGTTTATAAAACAAACTCAATAATACCGACCATCGTTGTTCATTTTACTATAAACTTCAGTCAGCTTATTTTTTCAAGGTTTACAACCGATACCGAATTTACAGAAGAACTCACAAACACAATTACAGAAGCGGCGGCAGCCTCCGAAATGACAATAGGCCAGCTCGTTCTGCCTTATGTACTTTTGACTGTAATTTCAATACCGCTTATATACATCATATTAAAATTTATGGGCAGAAGAAGGACTGTTTCTCTTCCTGCCGACAATATGATTTTAACGGATAACGAATTCCTTCCCGTATATAACGAAACGGTTTTTGATTACAAGCCTCAGGACGGCTTTGCGGAAAAGATATTTACTCCGGCATTTTTCGTAATTTTGATTATATATATCGGATATATAGCTCTTACATTTGCATAATCAATACCGAATTTTTCATTCCTATGACTTTATCTGTCATAGGAATTTTTTTCACGCATAAAAAATTCCATATTGCAAAGATTAACTCCATAAACAATTTTAACTCGGAGGATAATCAAAATGACTGAATTTACTTATGCTATAAAAGATCCAAACGGTATTCACGCACGCCCTGCCGGAATGCTTGTAAAGGAATGTGCAAAATATAACTGCTCCATAACCATTAACGGAAACGGAAAAACCGCAGATGCGAAAAAGATATTTGCAGTAATGGGCTTAGGTGTACGCAGCGGAGATACAATAACGCTCACCTTTGACGGTTCGGACGAAGCCGAGGCAAAAAAACATATATCCGAATTTATAGGCAAAAATCTTTAAAGGAGGTCGTATATATGCAGACTCTTAAAGGAAACAGCGTATGTAACGGCATTGCCTGCGGAAAAATATTTTTCATAAACAAATCATCCGTCAATATCGAAAGAAAACCGACAGACGATATACCAAAAGAGCTTAAACGTCTTGAAAATGCTGTAACTAAAGGCATAGAGGAACTTGAAGAGCTTCGGCAGAAAACCGAAAAATCGGCAAACGCCGATACTGCCGGAATATTCGATACGCATATTCTTATGCTTTCCGATGATGATTTCACCAATGACATAAAAAGCTATATAACCGAAAATAAGGTTTGTGCCGAATATGCCGTATCCGAAATATCAAAAAAATATGTACAGCTTTTCAGAAATATGGATAACGCATATTTACGTGAGCGTTCAAGAGATGTTGCCGACATTTCCGAAAGACTTATAAACATTCTTTCCGATACAGAATATAACAGTCTTACGTCAGGAAATGTAATAATAGCCGCCGATGATCTTTCGCCAAGTGAAACAGCCGGCTTTGACCGGGAACACGTTATGGGCTTTATACTCAAGGGCGGCTCTGCCACATCTCATACATCAATACTGGCAAAAACAATGAATATACCTGCAATAATAAATATAGGTGACGCTTTAACTCCGGATTATGACGGAAAAACCGCTTATATAGACGGTTCTGACGGAAAAATATACATTGAACCGGATACAGCCACAACCGAAATGCTCGAAAATAAACGCATACATGAAAAAATGCGGCTTGAAGAGTTGAATAAACTCAAGGGCAAGCCTAATATAACAAAAAACGGTAAGGAAATAATGCTTTTTGCAAACATAACAACATCGGCCGACGTAGACAGAATTATAGACAACGATGCAAGGGGAATAGGGCTTTTACGAAGCGAATTTTTGTATATGGACAGGAAAACTCTGCCTTCTGAAAATGAGCTTTTTGAAATGTATAAATCAATTGCAGAAAAAATGGATGAAAAGCCTGTTATAATAAGAACGCTCGACATAGGCGCAGACAAAAAGACAGACGCTTTAGACTTACCTTATGAAGAGAATCCTGCATTGGGCTGGAGAGCAATACGAATATGTCTTGAACGCACTGATATTTTTGAAACACAGCTAAGGGCAATATACAGAGCCTCGGCATACGGAAACATATATATAATGCTTCCCATGATTATATCGGTTGATGAAGTTGTAAGAGCAAAGGAAATAATTAAAAAAGTATGCTCTGACCTTAAGGCCGAAAACATACCTTTTAAAGAAATACCCGTCGGCATAATGATAGAAACGCCTGCTGCCGCAATAATAAGTGACAAATTAGCCAAGCATGTTGACTTTTTCAGTGTAGGCACAAATGATTTAACACAATATACGCTTGCCGCCGACAGACAAAATCCACATCTGTCCAAGCTTTATACCGCACATCATACCGCAATACTCCGGCTTATAAAGCTTGCTGCCGACAATATACACAAGGAAGGTAAATGGATAGGCATTTGCGGAGAAGCCGCCGCAGACAATGAGCTGTTAAAGCTTTTTATAGCAATAGGTATAGATGAATTTTCGGTTTCCTCCGGCTACCTACTCTCGGTAAAGGAGCTTATATTGAATACAGATTTAACCGGCTATACCCTTCCAAATGAACTGAACATATAAAAAACAGGTATCCACACTCAACTGCGGATACCTGAAATATTTTTTAGCTTAAAAGAGTTCTAAAGCGTCACTTGTCACATAAGTTACGCCATCAATTAATTCTACGGGAGAAGAAATTTCATAAACCATATCTCCGTCAACTACAACCTTATTGCTTCCGATTGTAACTTCAGCCTTAACCTTATCATTTGAAATAACGATGGGCTTGTCATTTGCTGTCCATTCAACCTTATAACCTTTTTCCTCAAATGCTTTTCTTAATGTAACCTTTTCAACGGGTTTTGTTTCTTCAGGTTTTGTTTCTTCGGGTACTTCAACATCAGCATCATTGTCAAGAATAACAACAAAGTCAGGTGTTGTAATAGCAGGAAGGCTCTTTGTTGAAACTCCGTAAACCACGATAGCCTCTTTGCCCTTAATATCGTCAGCCTTAAGAATCTGCTTTGTTCCTCTTACATCAAGAATCTGTGTATTGTCACCGATTTCAAGCTTAAGCTTATCGTTTTCAAGATTATCATTAAACTTTCCTACAAAAGCATTGTTGTTCATAACTATTGCAACAGCGCCGTTAGTCTGTCCGGGAAGGCTCATTGTCATAGGTGCATTGTTGTCAAGAATAACTGTTACCTCAGTATTTGCTTTGAGTGCTGTAAAATCAGCAAGCTTTGAACCATCAAATACTAAACAGCCGTTTTCAGCCTCGTTTAAAATAATTGTTCCCATTTCGTTGCTTTCGAAAGTGATTGAATAGCCCTGCTCGTTCTTTTCGCAAGCTGTAATTTTGCCTGTAAGTGCAGAATATGCTGCTGTGGCAACCTTTGTTGTATCAACCGCAGTTGTTGTGTCCTTTGCACTGATGAGTACAGGTTCATTTGCAAATGCTGTAACCCCAACTGTTGATATAATAAGAGCTGAAAGAGCCATCGCTGAAATTCCTAAATATTTTTTCATATAAATCTTCCTTTCAAATAATGTTTTTTATTTATTTGTACAACCATAATATCATAAAAAATCACACTTGTCACAAAAGTCAGTTTTTCTTAAGAATTTTATCGGTTTGTTTTAAAAAATTAACTTTATTAAATTTTCTGAAATAAACCTTGATTTTTTCTTAATAACTGGTTATAATATAAATACTGTGTCGGGGTGTGGCTCAGTTTGGTAGAGCGCTGCGTTCGGGACGCAGAGACCGCAGGTTCAAATCCTGTTACCCCGATTATAAAAAAGTGTCGAAAATCCAGTAATCTAAGGATTCTCGGCACTTTTGTTTTCTAATAAAAAATTAGTTATTTAATGCGAAATAAGGTTATTAACGTAAAAACGCACGTTAAAACGATTGAGTAAAATTATGTATACTATTGAATTTTTATGCTGTAATAAAAAGCCCAAACTTAATTGTTCGGGCTTTTTTGTATACCTTTAAATATTAATTAATACCAACCTTTGTCCAATTTTCCGAAGGACGCGCTCCTGTATATTCATGCTCATTCGACGCCTCTATAACCTCGTAATAATACCATGCCCAAGGCTCGTTGTCCGGCCAAACCTTGAAGTTCAACAACTCACTGTTTTCGTTGACACCACGGTTAAGAACACGGTTTATTATAGACATTGCCTCGGCACGTGTTATGGGCTGTTCAGGCTTGAATGTGCCGTCGGGATAACCGCTTATCCAATTTGCCTTTGTTGCTGTTGCAATACAGCCGTATGCCCAATGGCTTCTTGAAACATCCGTAAAGCTGCATTCATCCTCCTGTACGCCTATAAAACGCACAAGCATTGCCACAAACTCAGCACGGGTAATGGTCTTATCTCCGCCAAATGTTCCGTCGGGATATCCCATTATGTATTTGCCGTTTGCCATTGATGAAACATATTCGTTATACCAATTATCAGCCGAAACATCGCTGAAGCCATTGATTACTGTCTGGATTTCGTTTCTGCGACTGTCAGTAAGCAAATGATAAAGCATTGTTGCTGTCTCCGCACGTGTAACATTGTTGTTAGGTTTTACTGTGCCGTCTGTGTAGCCATGAACATAAGCCACATGGTCATCACCGTTTAAGCCCTCGGGAACCTTATAGCCTGTGTCGATATTCTCCAAGGAGTTCTTTACTGTTTCTGCATTTTTAACGGCCTTGTCCATATCGTTACAATAGAAATCAGTTTTCTCAAGCTCTTCCTTATCTTCGTTAAGTGCATAGCCAGCAGGTGCTTTAAGCTCCTTATAATAGAGATCGCTGTTTTCATTTATCTTTTTATAATCTCTTTCGGCAACAGTGAACAGCGCAATACCGTTTTTGTCCGATGTTGCTGTTGCAATCTGATTTCCGTTGAGATAAATACCGAACTTGGCACCCTTAAGTGTGCTGTTGTCCTCTCCGTCTATCTTTTCAATGGCAAAGTAGTAATATGTTGAAGAACCTTCTCCACCACCGCTTCCACTGCCACTTACTTTATATGTTACCGTAGGCACAGGGAAAAGAAGTGCATTATACTTATTTCCTAAGCTGTCAACAGGTGTAAGCTTAGCATATTCGTTTGTAGGCACTGTATATTTGCCCTTTGTTTTGCTTGGATTAGCAAGCTTAATATTGTATGAAAGCTGAACGGGCGCATAGTCATAAACTATCTCGCCTATGAACCATGTGAACTTATCCTCATCAGAATCATACTCTACCTTAAAGCGATAGTTTGATTCGTCGAGCTCATCCTTTTTATCGCCAAAATATGTTACGTTATCCACTGTCTTGGACTCAAGCTCTTTTCCGCCAACTGTAAGAGTCATTGAATCGGAAACAAAATCGAACTCGCTGCCCATCTTATCCTCAACGGTTGTACCCTCGCCGACAGCGTAAAGCATTTCACGTTTAATATCATCAAAGTCAAGACTTGCTCCGTCATTGAGATAATTCATAAAGCATTTTGAATCATCTGAATTTCCCGCTCCGGCAGAACCGTCCTTTGTTGCAATTGAGAATACATTGTAGCCTGCTTCTCTTATCTCCTGCCATGTCTGGTTTGCATAGTAATATGCCATATCTCGGTTGTTGGCACTACGCTCTTTAGCCGGCTGTGACTTAAAGTCTTTACTGGGAATTCCCTTATTAATGTTGTTGTCGTATTCGAAATGGTAATCATAAGCGTCACCATTGTTTTCCTTGTTTCTGTCCTCAACATCCTTAAAGTATTCTTTCCATGCAATTACGTCAGATGTGTTTTTAGGACGGCTTACGTTGCAAGCAAGGTTATCGGGGTTATAAAGTCCCTGATCGTTAAAACCGCCGGCAAAGCCATTATAATTAGCTAATGTGTAATATGTACGTGTATTGGGTGTTTCACTATCCCAGTTGCAATCCTTATTATAGAGGTAGGTTGAACCGTCAGATATTAAAATAAGATATTTATTGTTTGCCGGAACAGCCGTATGCTCCTCCAAAGCCTCCTGACCTGCAAGAAGTCCCGAATGAATATTTGAGCCTTCGCTGTGCTTTGTTGTCATGGCTGTTTCTATATCGCTATAGTTTGTAGCAAGATTATACCACTCGGATTTGTATGCTCTCTTTTTGAACTTAACAACGCAAACATTTACCGTTGCCTCGCTGCTTTCAATGGATTCCTTAAGATCATCCAAAAGCTCAAGTGCCTTATTAACGGCATCTGTTTCCGCTGAAGAAGAACCGTCAATAACAAATACTACGTCACTCACAAAAGGTTCTTCCGCACTCGGCATTGATAATGTTACCTTAGACTGTTTCTTTGAGTTAAGCTCTGTTGCTGTTTTTGAACGTGATACATCAAGCTCTAAATCCTTTGTATCCTCTATTAAACCTGAGTATCCACAATAGCCGCATTTTTCTTCACCGTAACGGTGCATTTTTCCGTCACGTCCTGCAATCCATGAGCCCCATGTTGTTATAATGTTGTTATCCTTTTTGCCGTCTGTATAATCATGAGAAACCATTTTTCCGTCTTTCCAAACGATTTCGCCATCAATAGAAACGGTTGCCTGTGTTTTTTTCTTATTGCCCTTTGCTCCCTTTGTAAGGTTATAGCCATCTGCCAAGCCTTCAACCTGGAAAAGCTTCGAGCAAGTATACTTATCTGTTTTTAAGCCTTTAATATTGTGATTACCTGAAATATTTACCTCATAGTAAGCATTATTATCCTTAATATTAAGAACAGCTTTACCGGATGAGCTTGAGTTTACCGTACAATCTATCAAATTGATAACTCTGGGCTTATCGGCAGAAGAACCGGGCTCACCTGATTTTATGGCGTCACCATAAACATTGACGCACTTTCCGCCACCGTTGAATGTACAATTATCAAATGTCATTTCATCTGAGCTGTATGCATCTACCGCATAATCATAAACTGATAATATAACATAATCTTTTTTAGGGCAATTAAACTCGCAGTTTTTAAACATTGCCGAAGAATAGCCCCAATAATATGTCAAGCCGTTTATAACACAGTCCTCAACAACTGTTTTGTCAGCTCGTATAAAGCCAAGATAATTTTCACTTCCCGAACGGAGCACCATATTTTTAAATGTAACTGTGCCTGCGCCGTCGAAGCTATAGTCTCCGTTGTATTCTGTGCCGTATAAATCAGGATTGGGAACCTTTGCACCGATGTTCCATGATGTTCCGTCCTCACCTGTTCCCTGTCCAACAAATTTCAAATCCTTGCCCTTTGTTGAACCTGCACTGTTTATTCCGTAAAGTGTGTAGTTTGCGGCAGAAAGCATAATAGTTGAACCGCTTTCCGCATTTTCCACCGCCATGCTCAACGTTTTGTAAGCTGTCTCCCAGCTTGTACCTACGTCTTCGTTGTCGTCATCGCCGTCAATGGCATCAACATATATTATTGAATCGCCATCGTCCTCCGCATCAAGCCCTGTCGCAAAAGTAGTGGCTGGAACCAATCCTAATACCATTACAAGACAGAGCAATGTGCTTATTATGCGTTTTCGCATAAAGCATCCTCCCTTTAAAATATAATTTATTATTTGAGTTATAAAGCATAACTTGTAACAAATATAATTATACATAGAACAAATTATAATTTCAATAGCTTTTGAAATTTTTGGCATAATTTCGCCAAAGGAAGATAATACATATTTGTATTTATTTGCCATATTATTGCAACTTATGCTCGCTTTTAGTTTTAGGCAAAACAAAAACGGTTCTAAACTTTACTTGGGGGTAATGTTTAGAACCTTTCTAATTTTAGCAAATAAAGATAGGCATAAACACATCCATAAAATATAATTAAATCACCACAAAATAACAAATCAAGGAGAATG
>Ga0129310_1000290_pt1 | contig 67083 bp, 58 predicted proteins | sample Go1ome_2_FD_94433 | JGI IMG/M metagenome (GOLD analysis project Ga0129310, IMG submission 94433) | Western lowland gorrila individual fecal microbial communities from Wisconsin, USA - Go1022A metagenome | ecosystem: Host-associated > Mammals > Digestive system > Large intestine > Fecal | place...
CTTGCGGCAAAAGGCGAAGTGGACGCGGTTGTGTCCTCCGGCAGCACGGGCGCGCTGCTTGCGGGTGCAACACTTATAGTCAAGCGCATAAAGGGCGTTAAGCGTCCGGCACTTTCTCCGCTGCTGCCAACGGTTAAGGGCGGCTGGATAATGCTTATAGACTGCGGTGCAAATACGGACTGCAAGCCGCAGTATTTGCAACAGTTCGGCGTGATGGCAAGCGCATATATGCAAAGCGTTATGGGTGTGGAGAACCCGCGCATATCGCTGCTGAACAATGGCGAGGAGGCCGAAAAGGGCTGCGAGCTGACCAAAGCGGCATATAAGCTGCTGAGTGCGGCGCCTATAAACTTTACCGGAAATTGCGAGGCAAGGGAAGTGCTTTCAGGTGAATTTGATGCGCTGGTTTGCGACGGATTCGTCGGCAACGTGGTGCTTAAATATACCGAAGGGCTTGCAAGCTCAATGATGGCTATGCTCAAAACAGAGCTTACGGCCGACTTTAAGTCCAAAATCGGCGCGGCGCTTTCAATGGATGCATTCCGCCGCTTCAAAAAGAAGATGGATTATAAAGAAGTTGGCGGCGCGCCGCTGCTTGGCATAAACGGCTGCGTAATAAAGGCGCACGGCAGTTCCGATGCAAAGGCGTTCGCTTCGGCCATAAGGCAGGCGGAACTGTTTGTGAAAGGTAATGTGAATCCCAAGATAGCCGAGGCCATTGCATCACTTCCGGATGAGGAATAAACGCATAATGCGGCGCGGTATAGCATTTTGAAGGATTGACATATTATGCCGCTGGGGCTAAACTTAAATAATATAGCAGAGCATGAAAGGGGACGCTTAAAATGGAGTTTGAAAATGTACGCAAGAATATAGCAAGGCAGCTTGACATTCCCGAGGAGTCCATAACCATGGAATCCAGGCTTATTGAGGATCTCAAGGCCGACTCACTGGACGTTGTTGAGCTTATAATGGATCTGGAGCAGCAGTACGGTATTGAAATACCCGATGACGATCTGCCCAACATCCATACCGTTGGCGACATAGTGAACTACATCAACAAGAAATAAACCCATCTGGAAAGCATAGGGGCCGCCTGAACAATGCGGGCAGCCCCTTTTTTCCGCACAGGAGGAAAAATGGACGCGGATAGGCGAAAAAAGCTTGAATCGCTGGAAAGGCGCGTTGGATACAGCTTTAATGATAAAAGGCTGCTTGATATGGCGCTTACGCATACGTCCTACGTTAAAGGGGACGGCAGGGCAAGCGCGCATAACGAAAGGCTTGAATTTTTGGGCGACGCGGTGCTGGAGCTTTGCGTAAGCGAGTATTTATACAACCGCTTTGCCGAATATAACGAGGGCGATATGACGCGGCTTAGGGCGCAGACGGTGTGCGAAGGTGCGCTTTATGACGTTGCAAAAAAGCTGGAACTCGGCAAATCGCTTCTGCTTGGGCGCGGGGAGGATCATTCCGGCGGCAGGGAGAAGCCGAGCATATTGAGCGACGCTGTGGAGGCGCTGATAGGCGCTTTGTACATTGACGGCGGCATGGATACGGCAAAGGGCTTTATAATGGGCTTTATCGGCACGGCGGTGCAGAGCGCCGTAAGCGGCGGGCCGCATAAGGATTACAAGACCATGCTTCAGGAATATGTACAAAAGCGGCATATGGGTCAGATAGCATATGTGCTTACGGGCAGCAGCGGGCCGGACCATAATAAGGTTTTCAATATGGACGTTACGGTTGCGGGCGCGGTGGTAGGCAGCGGCGATGGCAAAACCAAGCAGGAAGCCGGCCAGCATGCGGCAAAGGCCGCGCTTGAGGAAATGGGCATTATTCCCCGGCCCGAAAGGAACGAAGATTGAGGCTGACCAAACTGGATATGTACGGGTTCAAATCATTTGCCCGTAAAACAGAAATTGTATTTGATGATGGTATAACGGCCATTATAGGCCCCAACGGCAGCGGGAAAAGCAACATTGCGGACGCCGTGCGCTGGGTTTTGGGCGAACAGAGCGCAAAGGCGCTGCGCGGCGAAAAGATGGAGGACGTTATATTCAACGGGACAGAGGCGAAAAAGCCGCTTTCTTACGGCGAAGTATCGCTCACGTTTGATAATTACGACCATGAATTGGCAACCGATTTTAACGAAGTATGCGTTACGCGCCGCATATATAGGAGCGGAGAAAGCGAATACTTTATTAACCGTTCCTCCTGCCGAAGGAAGGATATAGCGGAGCTTTTCCGGGACACGGGCGTTGGCCGCGAGGGCTATTCCATAATAGGTCAGGGCCGCGTGGAGCAGATACTTTCCGCAAAATCGGCGGACAGGCGCAGCGCGTTTGAGGAAGCGGCGGGCGTTATGAAGTTCCGCGTGCGCAAGGAGGAAGCCGCGCGGAAGCTTGAAAGCACCAAGGTCAACATGGATAGGCTCAGCGATATTATAAAAGAGCTTGAGGAACGTGTAGGCCCGCTGGAAGAACAGAGCGCCGCGGCGAGAGAATATCTTAAGCTGCGCGATGAACTGAAAGAAATAGAGATAAACGTATTTCTTTATCAATACGATAAGCTCAACGAACGCATAAACACTCTGAATGAAGCAATAGAATCCATCGGGGAAGAGCTAAAGCAAAAAGAGGAAATAGAGGCCGCCATTGCGGCGAACTGTGCGCAGGAAGAAGAACTTGAGCGCGCGCTGAACACGTCCATAAGTCAGGTACAGGCTGAATTGCTTAAAATGACTACGGGCGTTGAAGGCCACGCGGGCGAATCAAAGGTGCTCAGCGAGCGTATGGAGGCGTTCATGCGCGAAAAGGAGCAGCGGCAGAACCAGCTTGATAATAACGAAAAAAGATACGATGAGCTGGCCGGACAAATAGATGAAAGCCGAAGGAAAGCTGAAGAAAGCGAAGCCGAGCTTTCCGCAAAGCGTACAGAGGCCGCCCAAGCGGCGGAAGAGCTGAATCAACTGAGCGCACAGGCGGAGAAGAAGGAAGAAAGCTTGGAAGAACAAAAGGCCGCGCTGATAGATGCGATGAACCGCATTGCCGATGCGAGGATACTTATATCCCGCTTTGAAACCATGCGCCAAGGCCTTGTGGCTCAGGCGGAAAACATGGCGCGCAACAGGGCGCGGGCCGAAGAAAAGCAAACCGAGCTGAAGGAAGAATACGCCCGGGCGGAAGCGGAGCACAATAAGCTACTCAGCGAAAAAGAAGAGCGCAAAAGGCAGCGCGAGGCCGCGATACAAAGGCTGAACAACATAAACCAAAGCCTTAAACAGGCGCGGGAGGACGCACGCAGGGCGGAACAGCAGAGCGAAGCGGGCAAATCCAGACTGAAAGTGCTGGAGGAAATGAAACGCGCGCATGAAGGCTATTATGCAAGCGTAAAAAACCTGTTGCGGGACAGCGAACGGGATACGGCATTAAAGCGCATGATAGAAGGCGTTGTTGCGGAGCTGATAAGCGTACCCGGCGAATATGAAACGGCAATAGAAATGAGCCTTGGCCCGGCGCTGCAAAACATAGTAACGCCGGATGAAAACGATGCCAAGGCCGTTATTGAGCACCTCAGGCGCAAGGGCTACGGCAGGGCAACGTTTTTGCCGATATCCGCAATGCGCGCAAGAATGCTTGACCAGCGGGAGCTGAACTGCTGCCGCGTGAATGGGTTCATAGGCTTTGCGAGCGAGCTTGTAAGCTTTGATGAAAAATACAGGGGTATAATAGAAAACCTGCTGGGGAGAACCGTAATAGTAAGCGACCTTGACGCGGCAATTGCGATTAACCGCCAGGCGAGGGCTTCGTTCAGAATCGCCACGCTAAAGGGCGATATTGTCAACCCCGGCGGATCGATGACCGGCGGCAGCGTGCAGAAACGCGAATTCAGCATAATAGGCCGCGAGCGCGAGATAGAGGAGCTGACGAAGCGAACCGCGGCGCTGGACAGGGAGAAGGCGCAGCGGGAGGAAGAATACGCACGGCTTGAAGCTTCGCTCTCCGGCGCGCAGGACGCATTGGAGGAAGCGGGGGACGCGCTGCATGAAAAGGAACTTGAAATAGCCACCCATGCTGAGAAGCTGGACATAATAGAAAAATATCTTTCGGAAGCTGAAGAAGCGCTTTCCGCCGCAGAGGAAGGCGAAAGCCAGATAAACGACGACATTGCCGGCATAGACGCGCGCTATAAGGCGGCGACGGAGGATAGATCCACGCTTGAGCAGAGTAATACCGCAACGCAGGCGGATATACGCGCCGCGCAGCAGGAACTTTCGTCGCTTAAAGCAAAGCTATCCGAATGTACCGAGCGCGAAGCGCAGTGCCGCATAGCGCTGGCAAGGAACGAAAAGGAGGCCGCCGCGCTGAAAAACGAGCACGACAGGCTTATAAGGGAAGAAAAGGCGCTTGCAGCGGCGATAGAGGAGGACAGGCGCGTGATTTCCGGCTTTGCGGGCAGGTTCATGGAACTGAGCGGCAAGCTGAAGGAAATAGAGGGCAGCATAAGCGAAGAACGTCAAGAGGTGGATAAGCTGACGGACAGGCTGCATACAATGGAAGAAGAACGCGCGAACCGGCTTAATACGATAGACGAACTGCGCCAGCGGCGCGAAAACGTTGCTGAAGAAGCAAAAGAACTTGGCGACAGGCTGCATAAAAACGAACTGGGCCTGAACAGGGCAGAGATGGAGCTGAAATCCTCGCAGGATAAAATGTGGGAGGATTATGAGCTTACATATGACAATGCCCTGCCGTACAGGCGGCAGATAGCCGTTACGGCATCGCACATACGCATAGACGAACTGAAAAAGGCCATACGTGCTCTGGGCGATGTTAACATTGCCGCGATAGATGATTATAAGAGCGTTAAGGAGCGCTACGATGAAATGAGTGCGCAGTATGCCGACCTTACCGCGGCAAAGGCCGATTTAAGCCAGCTTATAGATGAACTGACGCGGACGATGGAAAACGAGTTTCGCAGGCAGTTTGAAAAAATACAGCAGAACTTTTCTGCAACGTTTGCTGAGCTTTTCGGCGGCGGCAAGGCGGAGCTTGTGCTTAGCGACAAGAACGACATTCTCAACTGCAATATAGATATTATTGCCCAGCCGCCCGGGAAGAAACTGCAGCTACTGAGCCTACTTTCGGGCGGGGAAAGGGCATTGACGGCTATCGCGCTGCTGTTTGCAATATTAAAGCTTAAGCCTACGGCGTTCTGCATACTGGACGAAATAGAATCCGCGCTTGACGAGGTGAATGTAAGCACAGTGGCGCAGTATGTGCAGCGGTATTCAAAGGATACTCAGTTTATTATGATAACCCACCGCAAAGGCAGTATGGAAGTCTGCAACGCGCTTTATGGCGTGGCAATGGAAGAAAGGGGCATCTCCAAGGTGGTGTCTGCCAGATTCAACGGATAAGGAGGAACTATGGAAAAGAAGATGGGCTTTTTTGAAAAGCTGAAGAAAAGCCTGAGCAAGGCCGGAAACGGCATGCTTGGCGCGATATTTGCGGGCGGGGAGCGCGTGAATAACGAATTCTATGAAGAACTTGAGGAAGCCATGATAGTCGCCGACATGGGCATGGATACGGCTGAAAGGCTTATAGATGCGCTAAGGGATAGCCTTGACGAAAAGTGCATTAAGACCCGCACCGAAGCACGGCAGGAACTTAGGCGCATAGTTGCGGACGAAATGCGGGCGGACAGCGAATTTGCCGCGGACAAGGGGCCTGCGGTTCTGCTGATAGTTGGCGTTAACGGCGTTGGTAAAACCACGTCCATAGGCAAGCTTGCGGCGTACTATATTTCCAAAGGCCGGCAGCCCATGATGGCCGCGGCGGATACGTTCCGCGCGGCGGCGGCGGAGCAGCTCACCGTTTGGGCGGAGCGCAGCGGGGTGCAGATAGTTAAGCACGGCGAAGGCGCGGATCCGGCAGCGGTGGTGTTCGATGCGGCGGCAAGTTTCAAGGCACGCAAGCGCGACATTTTGCTTTGCGACACGGCGGGCAGGCTGCATAACAAAAAGAACCTTATGAGTGAGCTTGAAAAGATACGCCGCGTGCTTGACAGGGAACTGCCGGGTGTGCCGGTGGAGGCGCTGCTTGTGCTGGACGCAACAACGGGGCAGAACGCCATAATTCAGGCGCGCGCGTTCGGCGAAAGCACGGGACTTACCGGCGTTATTATAACCAAGCTTGACGGCACGGCAAAGGGCGGCATGGCCGTGGCCATAAAGAACGAGCTGGGATTGCCGGTACGCTTCATAGGCGTTGGTGAAGGGATAGACGATCTGAGGCCGTTTGATGCGGACGCATTTGCGGAGGCGCTGATATAAAGTGAAACTACTATTCAAACAGCGTTTCTTCTCCTGGTTCGATAGTTATGACATATACTATGAATCGGGCGAAACGGCATACGAGGTAAAGGGGCAGCTTTCGTGGGGCCATTGCCTGAAGATATTCGACCCAAGCGGCAATGAAGTTGGTACCGTCAAGGAAAGGGTTTTCACATTCCTACCTGCGTTTGAACTGTATGCAGGAAATGAATTTCTCGGTAGCATACGCAAGGAGTTTTCGCTCTTTACCCCGCGCTATAATATAGACTTCAACGGCTGGCACGTGGAAGGAAATTTCCTTGAATGGGACTATACCATAGTTAACACATATGGCACAATGGTAGCGACGGTATCCAAGGAACTGCTCAACTGGACGGATACATATGTACTGGATGTTGCAAACCCGAATGATGCGTTATATGTGCTGATGTTCGTGCTTGCGATAGACGCGGAAAAATGTTCGCGTAACTAAAAAGGAAATATAATACGGAGATGCGGGCAAAAATTGCTTGACATCTCCTTATTATTTGCTATAATAGCAAAGGTGTAAAGCTTGAAGCCTTTACAGGAGGTCTGAAGCATGGATAAGCGGCTTAGGCTCGGGCTGCTGCTGGATTGGTACGGCGCGCTGCTTACGGATAGGCAAAGGGCAACGCTTGAGCAGAGCCTGAACGAGGATTGCTCGCTGGCAGAAATTGCCGAAAGGGAAGGCGTCTCCCGCCAGGCCGTGCGGGATGCGATACTGCGCGGCGAGGATCAGCTGGAGCAATACGAAGCGAAGCTTGGCTTCCTTGCAAGGGACATGGCGCTGATAGCAAGCATAAACGAAATGCGGAAGAACAGTGCAGACGAAGATATGCAAAAGGGTTTGGATGCCCTTATTGAAAGGATAGAGGGAAACAATGGCATTTGAAGGGCTTTCCTCAAAACTGCAAAACGTTTTTAAAAAACTTGGCGGCAAGGGTAAGCTGAGCGAAAAAGAAGTGCGCGAGGCCATGCGCGAGGTAAAGCTTGCGCTGCTTGAGGCGGACGTTAACTTTGCCGTTGTAAAGAACTTTGTTAATAAGGTCACCGAAAGGGCAGTCGGATCGGAGGTACTGGAAAGCCTTACACCGGCCCAGCAGGTGATAAAAATAGTAAATGAAGAGCTTACCGCGCTTATGGGCGGAACGGGTTCCAAAATAGAGTTCGGTTCCAAAAGCCCCAGCGTGATACTGCTTGCGGGTCTTCAGGGCGCGGGTAAGACCACTATGGCGGGCAAGCTTGCGGGTTATCTTTCCAAGCAATACGGCAAGTCGCCCATGCTTGTGGCGTGCGATATATATCGCCCCGCGGCAATAGACCAGCTGAAGGTCGTTGGCTCCAAGGTAGGGGTTCCGGTGTTTGAGCGTGGGCAGGCAGACCCCGTTGAAACGGCAAAGCTTGGCGTCGAGGAAGCACGCAGGCAACTGAAGGATCTTGTTATAATCGATACCGCAGGCCGGCTGCATATAGACGAAGGCATGATGGATGAGATCGCCGCAATAAGGGATGCGGTCCAGCCGGCGGAAATACTGCTTACCATCGATGCGATGACCGGTCAGGATGCGGTGAATGTTGCAAAGGCCTTCAATGAAAAGCTGGAACTTACGGGCGTTATAGTGACCAAGCTTGACGGCGACACAAGGGGCGGCGCGGCGCTGAGCGTTAAGGCCGTTACGGGCAAGCCCATCAAGTTCTCCGGTACAGGTGAAAAGCTTACGGATATTGAGCCGTTCCATCCGGACAGAATGGCCAGCCGAATACTCGGCATGGGCGACATGCTCACCCTTATCGAAAAGGCACAGAGCGCCTTTGACGAAAAGAAGACCGTTGAACTTGAAGCCAAGCTGAGAAACGATGAGTTCACGCTGGAGGATTTCCTTGACCAGTTTGAACAGATGAAGAGTATGGGCTCTATGCAGGACATAATGGGCATGATACCCGGCATGGACGCATCAAAGCTCGGCAACATAGAAATAGACGAAAAGCAGGTTGCGCGTACGCAGGCTATAATAAAGAGCATGACGCCTAAGGAGCGCAGGAAGCCGGACATATTGAACGCCAGCCGCAGGCGCAGGATAGCGCGCGGCAGCGGAACCACCATTCAGGAGGTCAACCGGCTTATAAACCAGTTTGAAGCCACGCGCAAAATGATGCGCCAGTTTACCGGAAAAGGTAAAAAGGGCGGCAAGAAGGGCAAGCGCCGCTTCCCGTTCGGCTTCTAAAGAATGAACGATTACGGTAAAGCCGTTTTCGATATAAAAAGTGTAAACAACATATATTTCAGGAGGACACAACAATGCTTAAAATCAGACTTCGCCGCATGGGCGCCAAGAAGGCTCCTTTCTACCGTATAGTGGTTGCGGACAGCCGCGCTCCCCGCGACGGCGCTTTCGTTGAGGAAATCGGTTACTACAATCCCCTGACCGACCCCGCCGAGATAAAGGTTGACAACGAAAAGGCTCAGCAGTGGATAAAGAACGGCGCACAGCCCACCGATACCGTACGCGGCCTGCTCAAGAAGAGCGGAGCGATACAGTGACGGAGGAAGCGAGCGGGAGGCAGTCCATGTCAGAACTGGTAAAGTTTATAGCGATGAGCTTAGTGGACAAGCCTGACGAGGTCAAGGTTGAAGAAAAAGAAGGCGACAAGGCTACCGTAATAGAGCTTAGCGTCGCCGCAGAGGATATGGGCAAGGTGATAGGCAAACAGGGCCGCATAGCCCAGGCTATCCGCTGCGTGGTCAAGGCCGCCTCTGTCAAGGAAAACAAAAAATACATCGTAGAGATAGTCTAATATGGCTGCGCTGTGCGAATTTTTCAGAATAGGCCGCATTGTGCGGCCTCACGGCGTTCATGGGGCGGTAAAGCTTGAACCCATGTCTGATTCGCTGATGCGCTATAAAAGGCTTAGGGAAGCCTATATAGAGCGCAACGGTGTAAGGGAGCCTATAACCGTATCGGACGTTGGCGTGAAGGAAGACGCGGTATATATGAGCATATCATGCAGCGCTTCGCGTGATGATGCGGAGGCGCTTCGCGGAGCGTATATATGCGTGGACAGGGCGCATGCAATGAAGCTTCCCAAGGATACCTACTTTGTGGAGGATCTTATAGGCTGCAGAGTGAGTGACGATACCGGGCGCGAGCTTGGCACGCTTACGGACGTGTTTGAAACTGGCGCAAATGATGTATATGAAATATCGGGCGAAAAGAAGCTGCTTTTGCCTGCACTTAAGCGCGCGATAATTTCGACCGATGTTGAAAACCGGTGCATGGTGCTGGATTCTAAGGTGCTTGAGGAGGTTGGCCTGTTTGAGGATTGACATACTTACAACCTTTACCGAGATGTTCCCGCCCGTATTGGGCGCAAGCATACTCGGCAGGGCTGCACAGAAGGGCATACTCGAATTCAACCTTTGCGATATACGGCAGTATTCCGAAAATAAGCACCATAATACGGACGATTATCCGTTCGGCGGAGGTGCGGGCATGGTAATGCTCGCCCAGCCCATCTATTCATGTCTGGACGCGGTAGATCCCGAGCATAAAGCAAGGAGGATACTGCTTTCCCCGCGCGGCAGAACGCTTTCGCCGGAGGTGGCGCGGGAATTGGCTAAGGAGGAGCATCTGCTTTTCCTCTGCGGGCATTACGAGGGCATAGACGAGCGCGTGAATTACGCCATGGATGAGGATCTCTCAATAGGCGACTATGTGTTGACCGGCGGCGAACTGGCCGCTATGGTGGCGATAGACTGCATCGCCCGCTTTATACCCGGCGTATTGGGCAGCAGCGAATCGGCGGAGACGGAATCGTTTTCAGACGGGCTGCTTGAATATCCGCAGTATACCCGCCCGGCTGAGTTTCGCGGCATGAAGGTGCCGGAAGTTTTGCTGAACGGTAACCATGCGCTGATAGAGCGCTGGCGGCGGGACAGGGCCATTGAACTTACGCTATCGCGCCGTCCGGAGCTGATGGAACACGTTGAACTCAACAAAAAGGACATAGCATTCATCCAGTCCATAAAAAAGGATGAAAAAGCAAGATAAACGGGCAAAAAATGGCTTGCATTGCAAGTGCGGCTGTGTTATAATGCCCTTTGTGACAAACGGGCGGTCCAATGTGGGTGTAATGGCCTATACGAACGTCTAAGGAAGGAGAAATAAAAATGGCAGACATCATCAGGGAACTTGAAAAGGAGCAGCTTCGTACAGACCTGCCCAAGCTGGAAGTGGGCGATACCGTCCGCGTATTCGTAAAGGTCATAGAAGGCTCCCGCGAGAGGCTTCAGAACTTCGAAGGCGTTGTTATTAAGATTCAGGGCGGCGGCATTCGCAAGTCCTTCACCGTCCGCAGGATATCCTACGGTATCGGCGTAGAGAGGACCTTCCCCTACAATAGCCCCCGCATCGGCCGCATCGAAGTGCTGCGCCATGGTCAGGTTCGCCGCGCCAAGCTGTTCTATCTGCGCAATCGCGTAGGTAAGGCTGCCAAGGTCGTCGAGCGTATAGACGAGAAATAAGTTTACCTAAACGATCAAACCAAGCCCCCAAGGTTTTATGCCCCTGGGGGCTTAATTATAGCAGGAGATACTTTTTATGCAGATACAATGGTACCCCGGGCATATGGCCAAGGCGCGGCGTATGCTGGAAGAAAACCTGAAGCTAATAGACGTTGTTGTGGAACTGGTTGACGCACGCGCGCCGCTGGCCACGCGCAATCCGGATTTCGATGCGCTGTTTTCCCAGAAAAGCAGGGTTATATTGCTGAACAAAAGCGACCTTGCCTCTGCCGAGCAGACAAAAAAGTGGATAGAATACTACAAGGCTCAGAATATAAATGCCATTGCTTTTGTTTCCACATCAAGCGCAAAGCGTAAGGCAGCAGTATCGCTGATAGAGGCTGCGGCTGCCGATAAAGTGGCAAAGATGAAGGAAAAGGGCGTTATAAAGACCGTGCGTGCAATGGTGGTGGGTATACCAAACGTTGGCAAATCCACGTTTATAAACCGCATTGCGGGCGAAACCAAGGCTAAGGTTGGCGATAAGCCGGGCGTTACAAAAGGCAAGCAGTGGGTAAAGGTATCGCCGTACCTTGAATTGATGGATACGCCGGGTCTGCTTTGGCCAAAACTTGAAAACGAAGCGCTTGCTAAGCACCTTGCATACATAGGCTCTATAAATGATGATATCATGGACGCAGAAAGGCTCGCGGCGGATCTGCTTGGCGAACTTATTGCAATATGCCCGAACGAATTGAAGGAGCGCTATAAGAAGATAGAGGAAGGCATGGCGCCGCATGAACTGCTTGAAGCCGTTGCACGTTCGCGTGGATTTATATTGCAGGGCGGCGTGATGGATACGGAACGCGCGGCACGCATTGTGCTGGACGAATTCCGGGCGGGCAAGGTTGCCAAAATAACGCTTGAATTGCCCGATATAGAGTATTGATAGGGAGATAAACATGGCGCGCATAAACGAGAAGGAAAGGCTGCATGAGCTTACAAAACGCGAAAGAGAATTCTGGAACGCGGGCATATATCCGGCCGGTATGGACGAGGTTGGCCGCGGCCCGCTTGCGGGGCCCGTTGTAACGTGCTGTGTAATACTGCCGAGTGAGCCGCTTATTGAACACATAAACGATTCCAAAAAGGTAACGGAGCTCAGGCGGACTAAGCTTGCACCCATAATAGAAGCGCAGGCGCTTGCAATAGGCTACGGCTGGTGCACAAACGGGGAGATAGACGAACTGAATATACTCAATGCCACAAAAAAGGCGTTTAGGCAGGCTTATTTTGCCATGGAGCATGATTGCAGCCATGTGCTTATAGACGCCGTAAAGGGGCTTGATATACCGGCTGAACAGCATTCCATAATCCATGGCGATGCGCTGAGCTACCTTATCGGCGCAGCAAGCATAGCGGCAAAGGTTAAGAGGGATACGTATATGTGCCAAATGGCCGAAAAGTATCCCGAATATGGCTTTGAGCGGAACAAGGGCTATGGTACGGCGGAGCATATTGCCGCACTGAAAAAATACGGCCCATGCCCAATACACCGCATGAGCTTTATTGGCAAGATTTTGGGAGAAAAACAATGAATAATATTGAGCGCGGCAAGCGGGGCGAATATGCCGCGCTTGAATACTTGCTTAAACAAGGATATGTTTATCGTGACCGCAACTTCCGCGCGGCAAAGTGCGAAATAGACCTTATAGTTATGGATGGGGACACACTCGTGTTTGTGGAGGTAAAGGCGCGCCATGGAAGCGAATACGGCACGGGGCGCGAGGCTGTTACCGCGGCAAAGCAGCGAAACATTATTAAGGCCGCACAAATATACGCCGTGAATACGGGCTTGATAGATAATTTTATTCGCTTTGACGTGATTGAGGTTGATCTTGACACGCTGCAGGTGGAGCACATCATAGACGCATTTCGTTTGAACTAAGTTAATATATTATGAATTTTTGATATTGTATGTCTGTATAAGCCAAAATGTGGTATCCTATATGTATATATTGGAGCAGTATGCCTGCTTAAAGCTTATGCGGAGTACTATATGAAAAAGAGATTTTTTGCATTTATTCTGGCACTTTTGGCGCTTGCGCTGCCTGCGCTTTGCTTTGCGGACGGGGAAAATATGCTGTCCGGCGGCTTTGGAGCGGACGGGCAATGGCACGAGCAGGCCTGGTATGAAGGCGATGCTTACGGAAGCATTGAAAACCGGGACGGCGTTGTGCACATAAGCGCCTCCGGGGATGAAGGCAACGATATTCGCCTTTGCCGCACAATGAACGTGGACAAGAACAGCTATTACAGGATAAGCTGTGCCGTTAAAACGGCGGATGTTTACGGCGGCGCGGGCGCGAACATATCGATAGACGGTTCACTTGCCGCAAGCGATGGCGTATATGGCCAAACGGATTGGCAAACGGTAGAGCTTATCGGCAAAACCGGCAAAGATCAAACCGAGCTCACCGTATGCGTGCGCGTGGGCGGCTACGGCGCGCTTTCAAACGGCGAAGCATGGTTCAGGGACATAAGCATGGAAAGGCTTGAGTCATATTCGGGCCATGCTGTCGATTTTTCGCTTGCTACGGTTGGCGCGGCGGATAATGCCGCAGATGAGGACGAATCGACGGAAGGCGATTTTCCCGAAAGCGGCCGCGTTATGCTGGCCGTGCTTGCAACGGTTTTCTTCGGGGCGATAATATACGGCAGGTTTATTGAAACAGAACAGCTTACGCTTGAAGCGGAGCAGAAGGGGGACGGCGCGAAGCTTGCCGCAATACTTGTGTTTGCGTTCATCGTGCGCGTAATATGCTCGCTTGTGTTTTACGGGCATCCGACTGATATAAACTGCTTCATGGCGTGGGGCTATCATTTGAATGAGGGCGGTTTGGCTGCTTTCTATAATTCCGGCATGTTTGCGGATTATCCGCCGGGATATATGTATGTGCTGTATATAACGTCCGGCATAGCAAAGCTGCTTGGGCTTAGCTATGCTTCCGCTGCGTATGCGCTCGTTACCAAAATGCCTGGCATATTGGCGGACATCATATCGGCCTATGTTGTGTATAGGCTGGCAAAAAAGCTTGCAAAGAACGGCTGCAAGGATGCCGGGCGTTGGGGCAGGCTGCCGCTGGTGCTGGCGGCTGTTGTGGCCATAAGCCCGCTGTTCGCTTTCCTCAGCGGCGGCTGGGGGCAGATAGATCAGGTGCTGGCGCTGATGCTGCTTTTGACCATATGGCTGTTTGATGAAAAGAAGGAAATACTCGCCGGCGTAGTTTACGGCGCGGCGATAATGACAAAGCCGCAGGCGCTCATGGTCGGGCCGCTGCTGGCGGCGGCATATTTCTGCCGCATATATGATGAAAAGGAGCACAGGGCGAAGCAGGCCGCAAAGACCGTTGCCGCGGTTATAGGCGCGGTAGCAATGCTTTTCATAATAGCGTGGCCGTTCAAAGGGGAGCAGCAGCCGCTGTGGTTCTTGGATAAGCTTATAGGCACGGCCACAAGCTATAATTACGGCAGCGTGGAGGCGTTCAACCTTATGGCCCTGCTTGGCGGCAACTGGAAAAATGCCGACAGCGCGCTGTTCATATTAACTTATGCTCAGCTTGGCACGGTGCTTATAGCGCTAAGCGTAGCGGCAAGCATATTGATGTATATAAAGGGGCGCGGCAGGAACCGCGGCTGCTTGGCGCTGAGCGCGGGTTATCTTATAATCGCGCTGTTTGAACTGGGACACTATATGCACGAAAGGTATCTTGTTCCGGCGCTTCTGCTTATTCTTGTAGCATTCGTTTATTATAGGGACAGGCGGCTGTTTGTTTCGTTCCTATGGCTTACGGCTGCGGCGCTTTACAATGCGTGCTATGCCTTTATAATTGTCAGCAATCAAAGCTGGCGCACGGATTATTACACGGCGCTTATGATCGCGGGCTGCATAATAAACCTTGCGGGGTTTGTATATTTGAGCATTGCGTGCTTTGATATTGTGTTCCGCGGCAGGATACGCCCCGCGTTTGCCGAAAAGAAGCCGGAAAAGGAAATAATAACCGCGTTGCCGGAGCCGGTGAACACAAAGCTGAACTATACCAAGCGGGATAGAATATTCGTTATTGCGCTTACCGTGATATATGGCGTTATTGCGCTTATAAACCTTGGCACAACCGTTGCGCCGGAGAATTACTGGACAGGCAAAAGCGGAGACACGGTTGAAATAACGCTGGACGCTGATACAGGCGTTGACGATATATGGGTATACGGCGGGCTATATACCGGCAGCATAACATTAATGGACGATGAAGGCAACTACGTTACCTATGATGAGATAAACGGCGATATGTTCCGCTGGAAGAGCATAGGCGGCGGCTTGAAGGGCAGCCATATCACGCTGAGCGTGACGAGCGGCTCCGTTTGGTTCAATGAAATTGCCCTGCTTGATGTGGATAGAAATGTTATTGCCGCGCATGCGGAGGGCGAGGCGCAGGCGTTGTTTGACGAAGCGGATACCGTGCCGGAAAACAGAACGTATATGTACGGCATGTACTTTGACGAACTGTACCATGCGCGCACGGCCTACGAGCATCTGCACGGCATAAAGCCGTACGAAAATTCCCATCCGCCGCTCGGCAAGATATTCATAATGCTGGGCATAGCGGCGTTCGGCATGAATGCGTTCGGCTGGCGCGTTGTGGGCGCGCTGTTCGGAATAGGCATGGTGCCCATAATGTATGCGTTCGCAAAGCGATTGTTCAAGAAAAGCGAATACGCGCTGCTTGCGGCCGGATTGTTTGCGTTCGACTTTATGCATTATACGCAGACGCGCATAGCTACCATAGACGTTTACGGCGTGTTCTTTATAATACTGATGTATTATTATATGTATCAGTATTACTGCATGAATTTTTACAGCGACGGCTTGAAGAAAACGCTCAAACCGCTGTTCCTTGCGGGGCTGTTCTTCGGCCTTGGTGCGGCGAGCAAATGGATAGACGTCTATGCGGGCGTTGGCCTTGCGGTGCTGCTTTTCATGTCGCTGATAAGGCGATATAAAGAGTATATGGCGCTTAGAAACAGCGAAGATGAAGCTGTCCGCGCGGCGGTTGCGCCGTTTTGGAAGAACACTATAAAAACGCTCCTTTGGTGCTGCGTATTCTATATAGCCATACCGGTCGCGATATATCTTGCGTCCTATATACCGTATGTGCTCAGCGAATCGCATTACGACCTTGAGGGCATATGGGGAGTGCAGAAGTTCATGCTCAGCTATCATGGCGGGCTGAAGGCCACGCATCCGTATCAGTCGCCGTGGTGGCAATGGCCGCTTATAATAAGGCCGATGTGGTATTATGTAACCTATGATGTAAGCGAAGGCTATGTGGGTACAATATCCGCAATGGGCAATCCGGCCGTGTGGTGGACAAGCCTTGTTGTGAGCGTTGTGATTATCGGCCGACTGATACGCGGCAGGATGAAAACGGACAGGATATGGATGGTTCTGCTTATCGGCCTTGCGGCTGAATATATACCGTGGGTATTGGTGCCGCGCTGTACGTTTATTTATCATTACTTTGCGTCCGTACCGTTCATAATACTCATATCGGTGCGCGCATTGATGCAGAAGGAGCAGCTTGACGGGCGGTACAAATGCGTAAAATGGATATGGCTCGGCGCGGCGGTGGCGCTGTTTGCGCTGTTTTATCCAGCCATAACGGGCGTTGTATGCTCACGCGGGTATATAAAAATGCTTGAATGGCTGCCAAGCTGGACATTTTTGGGATATTAAGGCATAATAAAAGAGGTGGATAGATGCAAAACGCAAAAAACGAGGCTAAAAAGACCGTTTGGCAGTTTATAAAGTTCAGCGCGGTTGGCGTTACCAACACGCTGGTGGATTTCATAGTATTCTGGCTGCTGACCCATGCGGATATGAACTATATGCTTTCGCAGGTGTTTTCATATAGCGCCGGCATACTGAACAGCTATATATGGAACTCCAAATGGACATTCAAAAAGGAACGGGACCACAGTCTTAAAACCGTTCTCATGTTTATATTGGTAAACGTATTGTCGCTTGGCGTGTCGCTTGGGGTGCTGTGGGTATGCAAAAACCCAATAGGCATAAATCAGGACGTTGCCGTGAATATATTCGGCAATGCCATAAGCATATCCAGCGACCTTATCTGCAAAATACCGGCTTCGGTATTTTCGGCTGTGGCAAACTTCGTGCTTACAAAACTGTTCGTATTCAACAAGGAAACGCATCCGGAGGAAAACGGAGGCGACTGATAAATATTACGCGCGGCGGAGGGATCGATCTATGCTTTCAAGGATAAAAAGCTATGGACTGATAGGGCTTAACGGGTACGCTGTAACGGTTGAAATAGACGTATCGGGCGGCATGCCAGCATATGAAACAGTTGGGCTGCCGGATGCCGCCGTGCGCGAATCCAAGGAGCGCGTGCGTGCGGCAATAAAGAACAGCGGCTTCACATATCCGGTGGGCCGCATAACCGTAAACCTTGCCCCGGCGGACACACGAAAGGAAGGCTCCTTTTACGATTTGCCGATAGCGATAGGCCTGCTCACCGCAACCGGGCAGATAGATCAGCAGCGCGCGGACGAATATATGTTCCTTGGCGAACTGGCGCTGGACGGAACGGTGCGCAGCATACCCGGCGTGCTGCCCATGGTGATAGGCGCTTATAAGGAGGGCATAACAAAGGCATTTTTGCCTGAGGATAACGCTGCCGAAGCATCATATGTTGAAGGGGTAAGGATAGCCGCAGCGCACGATTTGAAGGGCGTTGCGGAAGCTATAATGGGACGCGGACAGCCCAACATATACGCCCCGCAGCATTGGAACACGGAAAACATAACCTATGCGCAGGATTTTATGGATATACGCGGGCAGCAGGGAGCAAAACGCGCGGCTGAAATAGCCGTCGCGGGCGGGCATAACCTGCTGCTTGTGGGCACGCCGGGTTCGGGCAAAACAATGCTTGCGCGGAGCATCCCGTCTATACTACCCGAACTCACTTTTGAAGAAGCGCTCGAAATAACCAAAATACACTCCGTTACAGGCGCAATGAAGGGCAAAAACGGCATTGTGAGCGAAAGGCCGTTCCGTGCGCCGCATCATACTGCGTCGTCAGCCTCGCTCATAGGCGGCGGTACGCGCGCAATGCCCGGGGAGATAAGCCTTGCGCATTACGGCGTATTGTTCCTTGACGAATTTCCGGAGTTTAGAAAAGATACGCTTGAAGCGCTGCGCCAGCCCATTGAGGACGGCTTTGTAACGATAACGCGGGCATCCGCGCGCAGCACGTATCCGGCGCAATTTATGCTTGTGGCGGCAATGAACCCATGCCCCTGCGGAAACTACGGTTCGCGAATAACTCCGTGCCGCTGTACCGCGCAGCAGATACAACGTTACCGCAACCGCATAAGCGGACCGATGCTCGATCGTATAGACATTCATGTTGAAATGGGCGAGGTTGGCTACAATGACATTGCCGGACGAAGCTGCGGAGAGCCTTCGAGCGCCATCCGTGCGCGCGTCAATGCCGCGCGGGCAATACAGACGCGCCGCTATGCAGGCACGGGCATACTTTTCAACGCGCAGCTTACAAACCGCATGATGAACCAATACTGTGTGCTTACAAGCGATGCCGAGGCGCTTATGAAAAAGGCGTTTGCGTCGCTAAAGCTGAGCGCACGCGCGTATACAAGGCTGCTTAAGGTATCCCGCACGATTGCCGACCTTGCGGGCAGCGAGCAGATAAAGGCGGAGCATATTGCCGAAGCCATACAATATAGGAGCCTTGAATCCAAATATTGGGGCGAAATAAGATGAAAATACGGCTGAGCGATGAGGACAGGGCCTTATTGTGGCTCAACATAACGCTTGGTTCAAGCACGGCGCGCGTAAGAAAAATGCTGGAGGCATTCGACGGCAGCGCGACGGAAGCCTTCCGCGCGGCGGGAAAAAACGAAATACCGCAATTCAAATTCCTTAATGATGAACGCCGCGAGGATATGCATAACCACGCGACGCAAAGATACATAGACCGTATAGAGAAGCGGCTTGAAGAGCTTGAAATAAAAGTTGCCACGATAAATTCGAACTGCTACCCGGTTTTGCTGAAGAATATATACGATCCGCCGTTTGTGCTGTTTTATAAGGGAACGCTGTACGCCGAACACAGGCTGCCGATAGCCATAATAGGCGCACGGGAGCCATCGGATTACGGCAGGCGCATGGCGCGGCAGCTGGCGGAGGACCTGGCCCGCTCTGGCGCATGTATAGTATCCGGCCTTGCTTACGGGCTTGACAGAGTTGCGGCGGAAGGCGCGCTGGACGCCGAAGGCAACGATTATCCGACAATAGCCGTGCTTGGCAACGGGCCGAACGTTGTTTATCCGAGCGTGAACAGGGACGTATACGACCTTATAGCGAAGCGCGGGGCGATAGTGTCCGAATTTATGCCCGGCATTGCGCCTACGCCCAGCCATTTTCCAATGCGTAACAGGATAATAAGCGGCCTGTCGCGCGGGGTGATAGTTGTTGAAGCACGGGAAAAGAGCGGCACATTCATAACCGTTGACTGCGCCCTTGAACAGGGCAGGGACGTTTTTGCCATCCCGGGCAGGGTGAGCGACGAACTGAGCATGGGCACGAATAATTTGATACGCGAAGGGCTTGCCAAAATAACGCTCGGTGCGGAGGATGTGCTTGAAGAATACGGCATAAAACCAATGGCTGAGGAGCGCAAGGCAGTTACACCGGCGGAGCTTTCGTTTGAGCAGGAACTTATACACAGACTGCTTATGGCGGGGGAAAGAACATATGACGAATTGGCGGAACTTACGGGTTTTGATGCAGGTATGCTAAATTCAACCTTGACAGCGATGGAATTTTCGGGAATAATTAAGCAATCTGTGGGCAGGCTTTTTAGCCTGTAAGGAAAACGAAGTAAACTGATCCCAGGAGGGGGTATATAAATGGCAGATAATCTGGTTATAGTCGAGTCTCCGGCCAAGGCTAAGACGATTGGAAAATTCTTGGGCAGCAAGTATAAGGTGGTTGCATCGAACGGCCACGTTAGGGATTTGCCCAAAAGTCAGCTTGGCGTGGACGAAGCGAACGACTTTGAGCCCAAGTACATAACGCTTAGGGGACGCGGAGAGGTGCTGGACCGCATAAGGCGCGAAGCCAAGGGAGCAAAGCACGTCCTGCTCGCGACCGACCCTGATATGGAAGGCGAAGCCATAAGCTGGCACCTTGCGCATATACTCAAGCTCGATCCAAAGTCAAACTGCCGCATAGTCTTTAATGAAATAACCGCGAACACGGTAAAGAATTCCGTGAAGCACCCAAGGTGCATAGATATGAACCTTGTTGACGCGCAGCAAGCAAGGCGCGTGCTGGACAGACTGGTGGGTTATAAAATAAGCCCCATACTTTGGGCAAAGGTAAGGAAGGGACTCAGCGCGGGCCGCGTGCAGTCTGTAGCCACGCGCATAATTTGCGACCGCGAGCAGGAGATAAACGATTTTGTTCCTGAAGAATACTGGACGGTGAGTGCAAACCTGAAGGCTAAGGGAATAAAGAAGGCGGTCGATGCAAAGTTCTATGGCTACGGCGATAAAAAGACGGAGCTTAAATGCGAAGCGGATGCAAAAAAAGTGGTAGATGCGGCAACAAGCGCAAACTTTAACGTGACGGATGTTAAAAACGCCGTAAAAACGCGCCATGCGCCCGCGCCGTTCACAACAAGCAGCCTGCAGCAGGAGGCTTCACGAAAGCTTGGCTTCACGGCAAAGCTTACAATGCTCGTTGCCCAGCAGCTTTATGAAGGTATAGAGCTTCAGGGCAGGGGTGTGACGGGACTTATAACTTACATGAGAACGGATTCCGTGCGCGTATCGGAAGAGGCGCAGAAGGCGGCGCTGGGGCTGATAGGCAGCAAATACGGCGCGGATTACGTTCCCGCAAAGCCGAATATATACAAGGGCCGCAAGGGCGCGCAGGACGCGCATGAAGCCGTGCGCCCGTCATATGTTGAGCTTACCCCGGCGGAGGTAAAGGATTCGCTGAGCAATCAGCAGTTTAAGCTTTATAAGCTGATATACGAGCGCTTTATGGCCAGCCAGATGACGGAAATGGTATACGAAACCAATACCGTTTCATTTGATGCAAACGGCTGCACATTCCGCGCAAGCGGCCAGCGCACCATGTTCGACGGATATACCGTGGTTTATATAGAAGGCCGCGATGACGTGCAGGAAAAGGACGTTACGCTGCCGGAAATACACCAAGGCGATGTTTTTACCGCGCATAAAATAGAAAGCGAGCAGCGCTTTACCCAGCCGCCACCGCGCTATACCGAGGCTACGCTCGTCAAGACCCTTGAAGAAAAGGGCATAGGCAGGCCGAGCACATATTCGCCCACAATTTCGACCATAATCGAGCGCGGCTATGTTAAACGCGAAAAGAAAACGCTTTACCCAACCGAACTTGGCTTTATCGTTACCCAAATAATGAAGGATAACTTTAAGGACATAGTGGACGTTAAGTTTACGGCGGATATGGAAAGCGAGCTTGACCATATCAAAGACGGTGAATGCGAGTGGAAGAGCGTTGTGCGGGAGTTCTACGGCCCGTTCATGCAGGATGTTGAAAAGGCGTCCGAAACGATAGAGAAAGTCAACGTGCCCGATGAAGTATCGGATGTTGTATGCGATAAATGCGGCGCGATGATGGTATATAAAATGGGCCGCTTCGGCAAGTTCCTTGCCTGCCCCAATTTCCCCGAATGCCGCAATACAAAGGCGATAGTGGAAAAGATAAACGTTCCCTGCCCCAAGTGCGGCGCGGCACTGATAAAGCGCAAAACAAAGCGCGGCAAGGTATTCTACGGCTGCGAAAAATATCCTGAGTGCGACTTTGTATCATGGGATATGCCAAGCGGCGAAAACTGCCCCAAATGCGGCGCAATAATGGTAAACAAGGTTGGCCCGCGCGGCAAATATGTGGCCTGCTCCAATAAGGATTGCGGCTATATTGAAAGAAGCGTCAAGAAGGGAACGGAAAACGATGTCGAAAAATAAACCGAAGGTCTCTGTTATAGGCGCAGGACTTGCGGGATGCGAAGCCGCGTATCAGCTTGCTGAACGCGGCATTGCCGTATCATTATACGAAATGAAACCGGAAAAATTCTCTCCGGCGCATAAGCTGAACGGGTTCTGCGAACTGGTATGCTCAAATTCACTTCGTTCGGACAGGCTGCAAAACGGAGCCGGTCTTTTGAAGGAAGAAATGCGAAGGCTTGGGTCAATAGTAATGCAGTGCGCGGAGGAAAGCCGCGTGCCCGCGGGCGGCGCATTGGCCGTTGACAGGGACATATTCTCGGAACTGGTTACCAAGCGCCTGAGCGAACACAAGGACATAATCATTGAACACGGCGAAGTAACAACCCTGCCCGATGCGCCCGCAATAGTTGCTACGGGCCCGCTTACGGACGGCGCAATGCTTGAAGCGATAGAGGCTTTCTTTGGCGAAGGGCTGCACTTTTATGACGCAGTTGCGCCGGTCATAAGCGCGGAATCGCTCGATATGAGCAAAATATTCGAAGGCTCGCGCTACGAACGCGGCAACGATTATCTGAATTGCCCCATGGACAAAGAGGAGTACTTCACGTTCATAAATAACCTTATTACTGCCGAAACCGCGCCGCTGCACGAGTTTGAAACGCCGCGCGTTTTTGAAGGCTGCATGCCCGTTGAGGTAATGGCAAAGCGCGGGTCGATGACGCTTGCCTACGGCCCGCTGAAGCCAGTAGGCATAGTTGATTCGCGCACGGGCAAGCGCCCTTATGCCGTGGTGCAGCTCAGAAAGGAAAACAACGAAGCTACGCTTTATAACATAGTCGGGTTCCAGACTAATCTTAAATTCGGTGAACAGAAGCGCGTGTTCGGCATGATACCCGGGCTTGAAAATGCGGAATTCGTGCGCTATGGCGTGATGCACAGGAATACGTTTATAAACTCCCCGGGCAAGCTTACGCCATGGTTTGAATGCATAGCTAAGCCGGGGCTGTATTTTGCCGGACAGATGACGGGCGTTGAGGGCTATATTGAAAGCGCTGCAAGCGGGATGCTTGCGGGCATAGATCTGGCACTCAGGCTTAATGGCGAACAAAGCGTAGATTTCGGCTCAAAAACGGCGATAGGTGCGTTGGGACGCTATGTCTCCTGCTATAACGGTTCGGATTTCCAGCCGATGAACATAAGCTTCGGCATAATAGAAGGGCTTTCCAACGCCCCAAGGAATAAGCAGGAGCGATATACGCTCATAGCCGAGCGCTCACTTGGAATAATTGATTCGATTGCGGAAAGAACTGGCCTGAATGGCGCAAAAACGGCAACCGAATGCGAATAAAATGTAAAGCATTGTGAATTCCGCCCCACTTTGCACGGATATATGGTATTATCATAAAAAGCTTTATTCCGCCGCAACGTGAAGGGCGGATATTTGAAAGGCGGTAAATAATTATGCAGCAGATGCTTGGAACCACTATAGTGGCCGTTAAAAAGGACGGCAAATGCGCCGTTGCCGGCGACGGACAGGTTACGTTCGGAGAAAATACAATAATGAAGCACACCGCGAAAAAGGTGCGCAGGATATATCACGACAGCGTTGTTACGGGCTTTGCCGGTACGGTGGCGGATGCGTTTTCACTCCTTGAAAGATTTGAAGCTAAGCTTGAAAAATACAGCGGCAGCCTAAAGCGCGCGGCGGTATCGCTGGCGCAGGAATGGCGCACGGATAAAGTTATGCGTCAGCTTAACGCAATGCTTATCGTTGCGGATAAGGAAGAATTGCTTATAGTTAGCGGTACCGGAGAAGTGATAGATCCGGATGACGGCATAGCCGCCATAGGCTCCGGCGGCATGTTCGCGCTGAGCGCGGCAAAGGCGCTGAAGGAAAATACGGATCTGAGCGCGGCGGAAATAGCCACCAAGGCAATAAAGATAGCAAGTGATATCTGCATTTATACAAACAGCAATATCACCATGGAGGAAGTATAATGTTTACGCCAAGAGAAACGGTAGAAGCGCTGGATAAATACATTGTAGGTCAGGACGAAGCGAAGCGCGCCGTAGCGATAGCGCTGAGGAACAGATATCGCCGTTCCCGCCTTTCGCCGGAAATGCGGGAGGAGATAACGCCAAAGAACATCATAATGGTCGGTCCCACGGGCGTTGGCAAAACGGAAATAGCAAGAAGGCTTGCCAAGCTTGTCGATGCGCCGCTGGTAAAGGTGGAAGCCACAAAGTTTACCGAAGTGGGCTATGTTGGGCGCGACGTGGACTCGATAGTGAGGGACCTTGTGGAGGCATCCATACGCCTATGTAAGCAAAAACGCTACGAAGCAGTAGAGACCGTTGCAAAGGCGGCCGCGGAGCAAAGGCTTATTGAACTGCTTATGCCCACGGCGGGCAAAAAGGTGCAGAAGCCGTTTAACCCGATACAGCTTCTGCTCGGCTCAGGCAGCGCGCCGGAAGCAGACGCGGATAAGGAGCTGAGCGAAGAAGAAAAGACCGAGCACCTTAATAAGCGGCAGCAAATAGCGCAGCAGCTTTCAAACGGACTGCTTGAAAACGAGCTTGTAGAGATTGAGGTGGAGCAGCAGAACACCGGCAGCGACGCCATGCTTGCCATGGGCATAGACATAAACCTTAACGAAATGATGGGCGGACTTATACCCAAGAATAAGAAAAAGCGCCGCGTTAAGGTGAGCGAGGCCCGGCGCATACTTACGCAGGAGGAATCCGAAAAGCTTATAGACATGGACGAGGTCATACGCGAGGCCATAGAGAAGGCCGAGCAGGACGGCATAGTGTTTATAGACGAGATCGACAAAATAGCCGGAAACGACCGCGCAAGCGGGCCGGATGTTTCGCGCGAAGGCGTGCAGAGGGATATTTTGCCGATAGTTGAAGGCTGCACGGTGAACACGAAATACGGCCCAGTAAAAACTGACTTTATGCTCTTCATTGCGGCGGGCGCGTTCCATGTGTCCAAAATATCCGATCTTATTCCGGAACTTCAGGGCAGGTTCCCGATTAAGGTGAACCTTAACCCGCTTACTGTGGAGGACTATAAGCGCATACTGCACCAGCCGGAGCATGCCATAACCAAGCAATACGAAGCGCTGCTTGCCACGGACGATGTTCAGCTTGAATTTACGGACGATGCGCTGGACGCAATAGCGCGCTACGCATATAATGCGAACGAAACGAGCGAGAATATAGGTGCGAGGCGGCTTCATACCATCGTTGAAAATCTGCTGGAGGATATCTCATTCAATGCCGGCGGCGATCATCCCATGGTTAAGGTAGTGGTCGATGCAAGCTATGTAAAGGAACATATGCCTTCCGAGCTTAACGGCGAGGATCTTGGCAGGTTCATTCTATGATAAGGCATGCGGCGGGCATATTTATATTGGTAGCCGTATTGGCGCTTGCGGGCTGCATGGCGGTGTCACAAACGGGTAACTTCAGCGCTGATGTGCAAATGGTAGACGATGTGGAAATACCCGATGATACAGCGGCGCCTGGTACGCCTACGCCCACGGTGCAGCTATCTGTCACGCCGGCGTATACGCCGCATTTTACGGCAACGCCTGCAATAGCGGCGGAGCCTACCGATGCACCCACGCCCACGCCGATAGTTGAGCCGACTGCGGAGCCTACACCTGCGCCGACAGCCGAGCCTACAGCGGAAACTACGCCAATGGCAACGCCGGAACCGACAAAATCGCCCGAGCCTACCAAAACGCCTACACCTACGCCGAAGTACGAAGTTACGGATTTGGAGAAAAAGGCAGCGTATCTAAACGCTGGCTCTGCCAATTTTAGAAAAGGCCCCGGGCTTGACTATAAGATAATAGATGAACTGAAAGAGAACGCCGTATTCACGGTTGTTGGCAAATCCGGGGATTGGCTCAAGGTGAAGTACGACGGCACATATGGCTTTATATTGGCCGAATTTGTTGAATACGGTGCGCCGCCTACGCCCACTCCAAAGCCCACAGCGAAGCCGACTGCAACGCCCAAACCGACTAAGACTCCGTCCCCTACGGTGGAGCCGACAAAGCAACCGGAAAACACGGGCGGGAGCGAATCAAACAGCGGCGCGAGCAGCAACGATTATTTCTCCTCCGGCGGCGGATTCAGCGCGGATGAGCTTTTGCTTGTTGCACAGGTGGTTCAGGAGGAATCAAAGGGAAGCGGCGTTGAAGCCCGTGCGGCGGTTGCCAACGTAATATATAACCGAATCGCAAGCTCACGCTTTCCCGATAGCGTAAGCGGCGTAATATTCCAAAAGAATCAGTTCACAGTTGCAAGAGATGAGGATAAGCTGCGCGCGGTTGTGCCGGTAAGCAAAACCATTGAGGCCGTGAACCAGATATTCGTAAACGGAGACCGCTTTATGCCGGAAGATGTGCTGTACTTCCGCTCCTCAAAAAAAGGCACATCGTGGGATAAAAGGGTGTATTATGCAACATTCGGAGGAAATTCCTTTTTCTACTAAGTGCGAATATGCTTAAATAAACATAAAAAGAGCCACACTAATACCGCATTTTCATTTCTGAGGAAAGGCGGTATTTTTTATTTATGAAAGCCGTTATTATGGCGGGCGGGGACGGGAAGCGCCTGCGTCCGCTCAGCTGCACCATGCCAAAACCCATGGTGCCGTTGCTGAACAAGCCCGTGCTTGGATATTGCATGGAGCTTATTAAGAAGCATGGCTTTGACGAGGCCATACTTACCCTGAGGTACCTGCCAAACGTTATACGCCGCTATATAGGCGACGGCGGCGCGTTCGGCATAAAGGCGGAGTGTGCCGTTGAGGATAAGCCGATGGGTACCGCAGGCGGGGTAAAGAATGCCCTGAGGCAGGCCGATGACAGCGTGCTTATAATGAGCGGGGACGCAATGTGCGACTTTGATTTGACCGACGCCATGCGCGAACACAGGCGCAGCGGCGCGGCGGCGACCATATTGCTGAAAAAAGTGAAAGTTCCAATGGAATACGGCGTTGTGCTGAAAGACAAAGACGGCTTCATAAGCCGCTTTATAGAAAAGCCATCAGCGGCAGAGGTGTTCAGCGACCTTGTGAACACAGGCATATACATAATAGAACCAAGCGTGCTGGACATGATACCGGAAGGCGCGGAATACGATTTTTCAAAGGATCTGTTCCCGCGTATGCTGCGCACGGGTATGAAGATATTCGGTTACGAGGCGGAAGGCTACTGGAGCGACATAGGCGACCTTACTCAGTATGCGCTTACCCAGGCGGATATGCTAAGCGGAAAGTGTATGTTCAAAACAGCAGCCAGACGAACCAGAGAAGGCATATATATAGAGGATGGAGCAAAGATATCAGAAAGGGCTGTGCTTGCAGCGCCGTGCTATGTTGGCAGCGATGCTGAGATTGGCGCGAAGGCATACTTCGGCGCGAACAGCGTTGCATGTACGGGCGCAAGGATAGACGAAAGATGCAGCGTAAAGCGGAGCATACTGCTGCCGAACGTGAGGCTTAGGGAAGGCGCTGAGCTGCGCGGGGCAATACTTTGCGAAAACGTGCAGGTGGGGCGCGACAGCGTGATATACGAAGGCGCGGTCGCAGGTGCCGAGTGCGACATAGGCGCGCGTTCGATAGTGGGCGAGGGGGTAAAGCTTTGGCCGTATAAGCGGCTTGAAGCGGAAGGCGAATACCGCGAAAATATAATATGGCGCGGAGACTGCGCGGCATGCGCGGAAGAAAAGCCGGAAGCGGGATATGCGGACAGGGAACTGAGCGCAGAAAAGGCGGCGCGTATAGGCGCGGCGTTTGCGTCCACGACTAAACTGCCGGCAGAGTTTGCAATAGCAACGGATGGCGCGCAGCAGTGCGTTATGCTGAAATACGCCGTCATGGCCGGAATGGCATCGCAGGGCGTTGACGTATGGGATGCGGGCGTATGCTCGCGTTCTGCATTGGGCCACGCTATACGCGGCTATGCGTTCGACGGCGGCATATTTATAGCTCATCAGGAGGGCGAACGCCATATGGTAAGCATGGAACTTATGGACGGGTTCGGCCTTGGCATCACAAATGAAACAAGGCGAAAATTCGTGAACGGCTTCCGCGAGGGCGACAGGCAGAGCGTTACGCGCAGCCGCCTTGGCATAATACAAAGGCTGAACGGCGTATCAAGGGCGTATGAAGCTTCGCTCAGGTCTAAAATTGGCCACGGCGCAGTAAATGAGGATAATGAGGCGTGCGTATTGATAGCGCACGACAGGCCGCTTTTTGACGCGGTGGCAAACGTGCTTATACGCGCGGGTATAGACGTGCGCTTCAGCGAGGATGCTGAGGACGCAAAGCTGCCCGCGCTCATGACGCGGCTCAAAGCGGGGCTTTGCATAGGCCGCGGCGAAAGCGGAATATGGGCAATAGCAAATGACAGGCGGCTGAACGAGGATGAAGTGCAGGCCGTATTGATGATTGCAGCGGCACGCTCGGGCCAGCGGGCGGAGGTTGTTGCGGCGGATATGCCGCAGGAATTGTGTACGCTTATATCCACGGAAGGCGTTGAATTAATAAAAGCGCCGCGTGCAGGGCACGGCTTGGAGCACACGGCAATGGAACGCGGGCTTTGGCAGGATGAACTATTTGAGGCCGAGGCGGCGGCAATAAGGCTGTGCGCACTTAAACGCGAAGGCAAGCTTGATGAAATAATGGCTCTGCTGCCGGAAATAGCGAAGGAGCATGGCGAGGTAAAATGCAGCTGGAGGGAGATAGGCCGCGTGTTGCGGAGCCTTGTTGAAAGCGGACGGGATGAGGACATGGAATTGATTGAAGGCGTAAGGATAGCATCTGACGACGGCTGGGTGCTTGTGCGGCCGAACAAGGGGCTTAAAGGATGCAGCATACGGGCGGAGAGCTTCCGCGAGGAATACGCCAAGGAACTTTGCGATATTTACAGCGATAAAATAAAGGCCATATTGGCAAACGCGGACGATAAAGCTTGACCTATACGGCACGGCGGGCTAAAATAGCAAAGTATCATTTGCTTTTTTAGGAGGGCGCCGAGTGCTAAACATAGTATTGGTTGAACCTGAAATACCGGAAAACACCGGCAATATATCAAGGACCTGCTCGGTCACGGGTACGCGGCTGCACCTTGTCAGGCCGCTTGGCTTCAGTGTGGATGATAAGCACCTGAAAAGGGCCGGACTGGATTATTGGCAGTATCTTGACATAACGTATTACGATTCGTTTGAGGAGGTGGAGGAGAAGAACCCCGACGCGCGTTTCTTTCTCCTTTCTACTCATGCTACTCGTTCATATGCGGATGCGGAGTACCGCGACGGCGATTTTCTTGTGTTCGGCAAGGAGACTGCGGGCCTTGGGCCGGAACTGCTCGGGCGACGCAGCGCGGATGCCGTGCGCATACCGATGCTCAACGACCGCCGCTCGCTCAACCTTTCAAACTCGGTTGCAATAGTGCTTTACGAGGCGATAAGGCAGATAAATTTCCCCAATATGCGTTAGGCACGGTCCGAAATGACGGTTTTGAGAGAAAAAACTGAAAAAAGCTTAAAAATAAGAGAAATACCGCTTGACACAAAGGGAATGATTGGGTACAATAAACCCTGCGTGTTCGTTAGGATCGGTGTTTTGCGGCCACAGCCCCGGAAGCTTAACTGCAATCTCAATGCGACGCGAACATTAAACTACCATAGGAGGAACGCCATGAAAACCTATATGGCAAAGGGCGAAACCCTCGAGCGGAAGTGGTACGTTGTAGACGCAGACGGAATGGTGCTCGGCCGTCTTGCTTCTCAGGTAGCCGCTATCCTTCGCGGAAAGCATAAGCCCATATATACTCCCCACGTTGATACCGGGGATCACGTAATTATCGTTAACGCCGCCAAGGTCACCTTGACCGGCCGCAAACTCGACGGCAAGAAGTATGTCCATCATACCGGTTATCCCGGAGGACTGAAGGAAGTCAGCTATCGTGAGCTTCTCGATAAGAAGCCCGAATTTGCTGTTTACGAAGCTATTCGCCGCATGATGCCCAAGGGCCCCCTCGGCCGCCAGATGCTCACCAAGGTCCGCATATACGCGGGTCCGGAGCATAACAACGCCGCCCAGAAGCCCGAAGTCCTCGTGCTTAAATAAGCGGGAAGGAGATTGAATTATGGCTATTATCACCCAGTATATCGGAACTGGCAGGCGTAAAAAGTCTGTTGCCCGGGTTCGTCTGCTCCCTGGTACCGGTAATATCACCGTTAATAAGAGAGATCTTGAAGATTTCTTCGGCCTTGAAACGCTCAAGATGATCGTTCGCGCTCCCCTTGAGCTGACCAACACCGCCGCAAAGTTTGACGTAGTGGTCAACGTACACGGTGGCGGCACCACCGGCCAGGCCGGCGCTATCAGGCACGGTATATCCCGCGCGCTGATCGTTGCCGATCCCGAACTCCGTGGCGCTCTCAAGAAGGCCGGTTTCCTCACGCGCGATCCGCGCATGAAGGAAAGGAAGAAGTACGGCCTCAAGGCCGCCCGTCGCGCTCCCCAGTTCAGCAAGCGCTGATCGGACGCAAATTTACAACTCAAAAGCTCAAAAACCCCGGAAAATCAGCATTTTCCGGGGTTTTCTTATACCCTTTTCGTCTGATTGCTTTTGAAGCCTTTCGCTGTTTTTGACCGTATGTGACCTCGGTTAACCCATTTTATAAGGGCTAAAAATGGGTTAACCGGGACAAATGGGTGAGTAAATGGGTGAGTAAATGGGTTAACTGAAGGGTCAACACAAGGTGAATTTGCGGGTTTTTTTCATGAACGCCCCTAAGTAAAAATGAACTGCATTGACACTGATGCGGTTTGTACTAATTTCATAAAATATGACTATGGGAAAATGTTTTTAAATTCTTTGTCAGGAGGTAAGCCCACATGAAAAAAGGGATACTTATATATGACTCCTCCACAAATCGCTTTGACATTTTGTATGAGGAAGGAAACAGTTATGGAGGCCTGCACTGCGGAACTGCAATGGAGGTCTTGATAAATGACGAATGGATACCCACTCGCATAGAGTACGGAAACGACTGGTATCTCGTAGGGGTGCAGAAGGAATCGTTACCCGGGCTTCAAGTAAGAATATAGTAACCACATGCTGCAAGGGCAGTCTCTTGATTAAAGGGGCTGCCTTGTTTTTATATCCAGTCGCAGAAAGGAGGAACCCGTCATGCCGAAATGCCTGTTCAGATACCAATGGGTTAAGCTGCCCAGGACTCATTTGCCGGTCGGTAAGGGAATCATGGGTTATTGGGCAAAGCTGGCCTCGCGGGCGGCATTTCGCAAGGGTCGGGCAAAATACTGCGGATACACAAACGATGTAATGCCCGGGATGTGGTCCGGTGGCGTGGTCGGTTTAAAGAGCATTCTGGGCGTCAAAAGCCGCACGGAGGCTCTGGAAATCATGGATACGCTCAGCCGGTTCGGGTATATCCGTTACACGCTTGACGAGAAAACAAAGAAGCTGGAATATGCCGTCACCGATTGGGTCGTAAAATGCTCCGGCGCCGAATGCATGAGCGGAACAGTCTACGCAACAGACGGCTATGGCTTTCTCTGCCTTCCCCGCAACATCACACAGCGCCTTGCGGATCAGCATTATATATTCGGCGAATCAGACGCATGGCTGGACCTCTGGTGCCACACGGTTTGGCAGGAGACCGGCAATGCGTTTTCTTATCTGGCGCCTGCCGTTCAATTCGGGAGACTTGGCGCCGCTTTGACATTGGAAGCCTTGGGACGGCGCTGGGGCTGGGAAAAGACAAAGGTGTGGAGATTTTTTCAGAAGAATGGGGATGCCTTCGCTTTGCACCGTCTGCCGGGCTCCTACGGCTGCCTCATTTTCAATAGACTGTATCCGCTAGATACAGAGGCTTCCCTGCCCACCTGCGCAGAAATTGAACGCATTATTGAGAAAATGCGTATTTGCGCCGGAAATGCGCATATTGGAGGCTCGGACAATGCACGCCTGAACAAGATGATCCTTTGGTATAGCCGCAGGATCATTATCATGAGAACCACTGATTATGCCGAACAGGCATCAGAAAATCGCGTTGCACTTTCGTCCCCTATAATACGCGCGTATACTTCTCTGTGTTGGAATTGTCAGAACTGTATCTATGACTGCAGAGGTGTAAGTAGTAGACTACGCCGCATAGATGCGAACCACATCCGCGGGCCATGTGCTTACGCGGATTTTTTCTTGCACTCACGAAACCGGAAAGGAGAATCGACATGAGCAAAATCGAAAGCAGTGCCGGAAAGGCGCTTTATGAACAGCAGGAAACCAAGCTGTCGCAGCAATCTGCCGCATTTATTGAGCTTCTAACAAAGCGCGGCATTCTGGGAGATTCGTCTATCGATGATGACAGAGTCCGCCAAGCCAAAAAGGAGAAAAAGAAAAGCATGTATCATAACACGCTTCTCCTGCTGCAGCACTACCGAACCATTCTCTGGACGCTGGAATGCTTCCCGTCCAGCGTAGCAGAGGAGCTGGATCGCCCGCTGAAGGATCTGGATACGCTGCTGGATCGGATCGACCTGGAACTTGGGATGAACAATCGAAAGCTGGAAGGCCGGATGGAGAGTGTACGCCGCTCCCGCCTGCTGATTGACCGGCTCAACGATGCGGTCAGCATATTGAAATCCAAACCGGTCAACGGGCACAAGATGTACGACATCATCTACATGACCTTTCTCGGACCGGACAAGCTGATGCACGAAGAGCTTCTGTACCGTCTGGACATCTCTGCCCGGCACTATTACCGGCTCCGCACGCAGGCAATCAATATCATCGCCCTGCGCCTATGGTCTGCCCCTGCCGGCGAGGTGGATTCCTGGCTGGAGGTTCTTTCTATTTTGGAAAACTGGTAAGTGCGCCTGATCTGGCATAGTGGATGGCACAGAAAAAGGCGGAGAAATTGGCACGGTTCGCGCCGATGACATGTAAATGCAAACATGCTATACTGTTAGCGTCCGATAGTAGGAGCACACCATAAAGGCACCGTTTCTGCGAGGCAATTCAGCCTCCGAGAGCGGTGCCTTTTTATGTGCCGAATTGAAAAACAGGAGGTAAAAGCATGTCAAAGCAACTTGTATCAGGTAAGCATCGGCTCAGAAATACCTACTGGTCGTTAGTGGGCGCCGCGTCGGCAACGATCCTCTCCGTCCAGCCCGTAATGGCTGAAACAATCTGGGATCGCTTTTCCACGATCATGCGGGACATCTACGGACAACTGGTCGGGATCAGTACCATTGTCGCCGTGACCGTGGCGGCCATTGCGTTGTTGGTGCGGATGGTCAGCCGGAACCAGCGTGCGGTGGACGAGGCTACCAGCTGGCTCAAACGAGTCGTTGTGACCTGGATTATTCTTAACACACTCGGCTTTATCGTAGCATACCTGCAGCCGTTGATCGCCGGCGGGCAGTACACAGGCTAATGATCAACAGTTCGGGATCAGACAGGAGGTGAATGACTATCTTAGACTGGATTTTTGAAGGGATCGTGACCTGGATCTCCAGTATTGCCTCGCAGATCATGGACGCGGTTTCCGGCCTCTTTCTCAATGCGTTGGGAACAGACATGGTGACCATGGAGGAGTATTTCCCCTTCATCACCAAGGCCTTTGACGTCATGCAGTACACAGCCTGGGCAGTCCTTTTTCTCATTGTGGTCTGGCAGCTGTTCCGTGCGTTCGGAGGACCCATTACCGAAGCCGAAAACCCATGGCAATTAGTTGTGCGTGGCGCGATTTTCGCGCTGCTGATCGGATACGCAAAACCAATTTTCATGCTGGCGCTCGACATTGCCAGAGCGCCGTATACGGCACTGATGGATGTAAGCATGACGGCGGAGGAATTCACCTTTGCCGGTGTGGAGCAGGTACTGAGCAACGGACTGCTGACAATCGTTTCAACCGTGACGGTTGTCGGGCCCATACTGGTTCTGATCCTGCTGATCGCGCTCGGATGGAATTACTTCAAGCTGCTGCTGGAGGCGGTCGAACGGTATATCGTGGTCGGTGTGCTGTGCTATACCTCCCCGCTGGCATTCTGCATGGGCGGCTCCAAGGCGACTAATCAGGTTTTTAAAAGCTGGTGCAGGATGGTAGGCTCGCAGCTTCTCCTGCTGGTCATGAACGTGTGGTTTATCCGGGGCTTTAACTCCTCGGTAGGCCAGTATATCGGAAACGGCGGCGCGCTGAGTACAGGGCAGGGATCTATCTTTCTATGGCTGTTCTGCGCCCTGGCATTCCTAAAGACCGCGCAGAAATTCGACAGCTATATGGCCGCTATGGGACTGAATGTGGCGCAGACCGGTTCCAGCATGGGCATGGAGCTGCTGATGGCCGCAAGGGTGATCAGCGGCGTGGGACACAGCGCAAAGAGCGCAGGCAGCGTGTTCGGCAGGGGCGGTTCGACTGCAACCGGAACCGGGGCCGCGGCAAGCGGCTTTGCATCCGGCTTTGCCAGCAGATTCAAGGGTAACAGCTATGTCCGTGACGCCGTCGTTGATGGCGGCACGCGCATGGGCATGGGCGGCGGCGTCGGCTTTGTCGGGCGCGTTTTTGGCGGTGTAGCTGCCAGAAACGGTGCAATGCTTACGGGAGAATCCATCTCCTCCGTAGCAGCGCGTCCCGCAGAAGCCGCCGGCACCATTGCCGGCGATATCGCCGACCGCAGCCTTGGCAACTACATGCCTCAGCTTGCGGGCCATACACTCAAGGGAACCCAGATTAGCGGCGGACACATCAGCACGACGGCGACCGGCACAGACGGCAAGGTCAGCAGTGTGGAGATGTTCAATACGGCGCAGTTTGAAAAACCCGCCGCTCCGCACTCCGTTGTAACTGCCACTGACGGCAGCACCTGGTATCAGATGGCCAGCGGCGAGGGCCGAAACGCCTTCTACGATGCGCCCGGGTTTACCGGCAGCCCCGCCGAATCCGAACAGGTTGCGGCAGCCTTCCCCGGCGCTGCTGAAGGTACAGTCCTTCGCAACACGGGCGACGGCATCATGGAAGCCAGCAGCGAGAGCGGAAACAGCCTGTGGTACAACAGCGCGTATTACAATGAGCCCGACGCACCGCACACTGTCATGCAGGCGGCAAACGGCGTAGACTGGTACGCTATGCAGCAGCACGCGGAAGCGCCTGCCTTTGAACAGGGAGAGGCCGCAGACGCATATAACCAGGCGGCCTTCCGCAACTTCATGCCCGGCTTTGAGCAGCAGGTGGCACATGTGGACGGCACGCATCGGGAGGACGGACACTTCGAGGTCCGCCATACCGATGGCTCCGGGACGGCCTTTTACGACACCGCCAGATTCGCCGCACCGCGCGGGGATTATCAGGTGTATGAGGACGTCAGAGGGCAGCAGTGGATCGCCATCCATGGAGACCCCGCCGTGGAACGCAAGCCGGTGTTCGAGGACGGAAAGCCCGTCTACGACGGTGAAAACGTCCGCACGGTGTCCGTGGAGTCGGTTCGATACAAGAACACGCCCAGCCGCTTTAAGGAGCCCGAAAAGCGTCCGGACAGCGGCATAAAGGCGCCGAAGCGCAGGAAATAAATGCAGCGGGCAACAGCCGGAGCGGATGACATCCCTCCGGCTGTTTTGCCTGCCTGCGAATAAAGAAACCAGCCGCCACGCGCGGCTTCGGATACTCACCGGGGAGGTGTAAAAGAAAATGGCTGAGCCGGATAAACGGCAGATAGGCGACGGCAGCGATAATTACGGCGAAGCTGCCAAGCAGATGGCCAAAGCCGCAAAGGAAGCAGGAAAAGAGACGGCGAAGCAAGCCGCCGTGAAAGGCGCTGAAGCCGGCGCCAATGCAGCAGCCGCAACGGTGCAGGCAGGTGTGGAGGGCGGCAAGGCGGTTGCTGAAATAGCCGCAGGAACCGCCGCGGGCGGACCGTGGGGTGCGATTTTATCGGCGGCATGGGCCATGCGTCACACGCTGTTTAAGATACTTGTCTGCATCTGCCTGTTTTTCCTTGTCATTATCGTCCTGATCGTTTCACTGCCCAGCGTTGTTACAAACAGCGTGTTTGGGCTGGATGGGTCGATGGTGGACATGGAAAACCCCACAACGCTGCTGGAATCCTATAACGACCTTGCCGCAGATATTTCCGCAGTTGTGGAGGAAGGGTATGACGCAGCCCTCGCAAAAGTCGAGCAGATCATTGAGGACGGCGGATACGACTACGATCTGTCTATGGATGCACTTATCAATTACGCACAGGGTTCCGCCGGGTACGATGTAAGCTATATCCTTGCGGCCTACTCCGCATCGCTTCAACAACGCAATACCGGCAAGGAGGATATGCTGGCAAAGCTTCGCAGCGTTGCCGATAGTATGTTTCCGGTATCTTTCGTAGAGAAGGAATCGGAGCAAATCGTCCCCTTTACCTACACTACATACAGACCCGTTACCGTGACGGTCGTCACATCCAAGACACAGACGGGAACCATCAATGGCATTCCGCAGTACCGTTATACCACAGCCCGTCGCACCTACTATGAGCCGGACGAAACGATAACAACATCGGAGCCGGTCAATGTGGCAGCCTATACGCCTGTGGCAGTTTCCGTTCCCATATACAGCGGGGGCAGAATCACCGGCACACGAAGCGAAATCTATTATGAGCAGGGCGGCACGGAGACGCTCACTCCGGAAACGGAGGTCGTAAAGTATGTGGAATGCACCATACAGCCATTTGATAACAGCGTCATCATCCGAGCCTTCGGGATCGATCCCTCCGCCACCTATGACCAATTCAAAATAACCTATGGCGAGGTCATTCAGAAGATGGCCAACGCCTTGAAAATGACGCTGTATGGGACATTAGGCAACGGGCAGATGGTTCCCTTGACCGATGCGGAGCTGATCGCCTTTGTCAACGCGCAGAACTGCAGCCCCATGCGGAAGCATATCCTCACAACGGCATTGTCGCTGGTGGGCAAGGTCCCATATTTCTGGGGCGGCAAGTCGGCGCCCGGCTGGAACGATGCTTGGAACACGCCGCGGCTGGTGACGTCAGCCGGTTCTCCGACGACCGGCACGATTCGGCCCTTTGGTCTTGATTGCAGCGGATTCACCACATGGGTATTCAATACGGCAGTAGGCGTTGAGATCGGCGCCGGCTGCAACGGACAGTACCCGAATACCTACGGCGTCTCCGCAGCGGAGCTGCTGCCGGGTGATCTGGGATTCCTTGCGGATGATGACGGCTGGGGCCATGTGCTTATTTTTGCCGGATATGATGCGGAAGGGACTCGTATGTGGGTGCATTCCTCCGGCGGCATCGGCGTTATCCTGAATACGCCAAGCTATGAAGGAAGGCTTTCCTATCGCCGCCTCAGCATCGTGGATTACGATGCGCCGGTGGTAAACGCCCCGACCGGCGAGGCGCTTTACACGCTGGATGTACCATCAGTTGACAAGGACACACAAGGTTTTAGGGGCCAAACAGCACGGCATAGCTGTGTCGTCCTCATTGGAAATACATCCAGTATTCCTGCATTCGTCCTCCTTGCTCTGCCATACTCTTTGGCTCCTAAAACTCAAAGACCCTAAAGGAGTTGCTTTGAGGGCAATCCAAGGCCGAGGAGCGCAGAACTACTGGAGGTAATTCAAGCGACGAGAACGCAGGAGTGTTCCAAAGCAAGCCTTTGGGGCTTGTGTGCTCTTATCAACTGATGGTAGAGGTGACGCATTACTGCGCCTGTGCAAAGTGCTGCGGCAGCAATGCGCAGGGGCTTACCGCCAGCGGCAAACAGGCAGCGGTCGGTATGGTCGCTATGTCCAGCCATTATCCCTTCGGCACGCAAATCATGATAAACGGTACCATGTACACCGTGGAAGATCGGGGCGGCTCGGGCATAGAGAACAATATCCATCGCGTGGATATCTATGTGCCGGACCATCAGCAGGCGCTGCGGATGGGACGGTATACCACAACCGCAACAATTTACAGATTAGGCAGGTGAAAAACTTGGACGAAAGAGAATACAACAACGTGTACGCAATCCCCGCAAACTATACGGACAGCGGCAAACTGCTGGGAGGGATGATCGATACCCGGAACGCAATCGAAACGGTGATTCTGGTGCTGGCTTTGGGCTATCCGGAGCTGATTCTGATCCCCATGCCCGGCACCATCCGCATCGTGGTCATGACGGTCACGCTGCTGCCGCTGGCGGTGGTATCTGCAATGGGCGTGGATGGCGGGTCGCTGTTTCAGTACATCGGCCATATCATCCATTTCTGGACACACCGCAGGAAATTACACTTCAGGAGGATCGGATACCGCTATGGCCAAAGCAAAAGGAAAAAGAAACCGCAGAAAAGAAAAGCTTGAGTTTGTGCAGGATTATTTGCCCATCCGCGACCTGAAAAACGGGATCATTGAAACGACGGACAACCGCTACATAAAAATCCTTGAGATCGAGCCGATCAATTTCACGCTGCGATCCGATGAGGAGCAGTTCAACATCATCTCCAGCTTTGCCAGCTGGCTGAAGATATCCCCCATGCGGCTGCAGTTCAAGTCCATTACGCGCCGCGCGGACTCGGATAAGCACATATCCATGATCTGCGAGGAATTGGAACACGAGGAGAATCCGCAATGTAAGGAGCTTGGCGAAGATTATATCGGACTCATCAAGGATGTGGGAAATCGGGAAGCGCTGACGAGGCGCTTCTTTCTAATTTTCCAGTACGAGGCGGTAGGCCGCAACGAAAGCGACGACTATGCAAAAATCTACGGCATGCTCCAGACCGCCGAGCAGACAGCGCGGGCGTATTTCATGCAATGCGGCAACAGCATCGTCCAGTCCAAAGACCCGGATGAAGCGACTGCCGAAATCCTATACATGTTTTACAACCGGCGCTCCTGCACGGACGAGCCGTTTTCCTCCCGTGTAGATCGCATCGTGGTGGACACCATGGCGGCAAAGAAGAAAATCATCGGCATGGACCCGGTGCCGCCTATCCGCATGGCCAACTTTCTGGCGCCCCGCGGCATCGACCTGAGCCATTATAACTATGTCGTTATGGACGGGCTGTACTATTCCTTCCTCTACATCAAGGCAGGCGGGTATCCAAGCCGCGTCCGGGCCGGCTGGATGTCCTCGCTCATCAACGCCGGAGAAGGAGTGGATATCGACGTCCACCTCCGCCGTGAGAACCGCAGCCGCACCATAGATAAGGTCGCCCAGCGGATCAGGCTCAACCGCACCAAGCTCAAGAGCATGCAGGATACCAGCACCGATTATGAGGAGCTGACCAATTCCATACAGGCGGGCTATTTTATCAAGAATGGCATCGCCAACTACAACGAGGACCTCTTTTACATGAGCGTTTTCATCACCGTATCGGCCAAAACCTACGAGGAATTGCTTTGGCGCAAGCAGCAGATGGTGGATATGCTCAAATCCATGGATATGTACACCAGCGAGTGCAGCTTTCAGCAGGAGGCCGCACTGCAGTCGGTGATGCCGTTCCTGAAAATCTCGCCCAAGCTGGAGAAAAAGGCGCAGCGCAATGTGCTGACCAGCGGCGCCGCATCCAGCTATATCTTCACCAGCTTTGAGCTGTCGGACGACAACGGCGTGCTGCTGGGTATCAACCGATACAACAACTCCCTGTGCATCGTGGATCTGTTCAACACAAAGATCAATAAAAATGCCAACCTGAACCTGCTGGGCACATCGGGCGCAGGCAAGACCTTTACCATGCAGCTGCTGGCGCTTCGGATGCGGATGCGCGGCATTCAGTGCTACATTCTGGCACCCATCAAGGGACACGAATTCCGTAGAGCCTGCAATAAGATCGGCGGCGAGTTTATCAAGATCGCACCGGGTTCCCCCCACTGCATCAACGTAATGGAGATACGGCATACCATGTCGCCGGAGATGGAGCTGATTGACGAGATCGATTATGTGGAGATGGGCTCCATGCTGGCTCGAAAAATTCAGCAGCTCATGACCTTCTTCGGCCTGCTAATCCCCGATATGAGCAACGAGGAGGAGCAGATGCTGGATGAAGCACTAATTCGCACATATGCGGATTTCGGCATCACCCATGATAACGACTCCATCTATACGGATATGGCCTCCGCTCCGCCCAAAATGAAGCAGATGCCCATCCTGGGCGATCTGCATAAGCATTTGCAGGAGAATCCCATGACCCAGCGGCTGGCGGCCATCATCAGCCGTTTTGTCACCGGCAGCGCCCAAAGCTTCAACAGACAGACCAATGTAGACCTCTCTAATAAGTACATCGTCCTTGACCTGTCGGAGCTGAAGGGCAAGCTGCTTCCGGTGGGCATGTTCATCGCACTGGATTATGTGTGGGATCAGATAAAGTCTGACCGCACCAAACGCAAAGCCATCTTTATCGACGAGATCTGGCAGCTGATCGGCGCCAGCTCCAACCGCATGGCCGCAGAGTTTTGCCTTGAGATATTCAAGGTTATCCGCGGCTTCGGCGGAGCGGCCATTTCCGCAACGCAGGATCTGTCGGATTTCTTCGGTCTGGAGGACAGCAAGTACGGCAGGGCGATCATCAACAACTCCAAGAACAAGATCATTCTGAACCTGGAGCCGGACGAGGCCCGGTATGTACAGGAAACGCTGAGGCTCACCCGCACGGAGATCCGCGCCATCACCCGCTTCGAGCGCGGCGAGGCGCTCATCAGCTCCAACAACAAAGTGCCTGTGGTAGTGAAGGCCTCCAAGCTGGAAAAGGAAATGATCACCACGGATCGCGCCGAGCTGGAGGCAATCCTCAAAGAACGGCAGAGGGAGAAAACGCATTCAGCGTAGAATACGCATTTCGCAAAGAATACGCACACGCAGAAGGAGGTGAACAACATGCTGCTTGATGATGAGCGCCATGTGATCAAATGGCTGTCGCAGTACGGCGCACTGACCAAAACACAGGTGATCCGACTGCTGCGGGACAAAACCCCGGAGACGGCGGAGAAGATTCTTCGCAATCTGAAAAGGGAACATCAAATCTCGGATGTGGCCGGTGGCTACTATCTGGCTTTGGATGGACTATGCAAGCCGGATCAGCGGACGATCCTTGCCGTATGGGTGCTGCTGCGGTTTATCGACTATGTGGATCCCATGGCGCATTATCCTGCGGTCTACCCGTCCTAAATCTTTTTTCTGAAGGAAAACACCGGCTATGAGATCGTTGTGCTGTATGACGGCGAGCAGCACCTTACCGTTCGGCCGGGAAGTCATGTGCATCGGCTTATCACAGTGCTTGGGCTCGCCGGCGAATACCCCGTCCGTTCGCTTGGCGTGCTGGGAAACGAACGTACTCTCAGAGCGCTGGTGAGTAAACTTTCCACAACACAGGAGCTTCGTAACCCGGATGGATACCGATGAGCGGATGAGGGTATCAAGGTAATTATTCCTGCGGAGGAGGCGGTGGAGCCGCCGGAGGATTTCCGCGGCAGGCTTCCGGAGGATGTGCTGCACTATATGGTCACCAAGCGCCTGGGGGCGGAGGTGGATTACATCATCAAGGGCATCGACGCCAAGGCGGGCGTTGCAGTCGGCAGCCGTCTTGAGGCTATGTCCGCTAAGCGCCGCGCGTACTATTTCGGTACAGACCGGGATGGAAACAATCTGCTCTACGAAGGTATCTGTGCGGAAGCTCGCGTTGTATCTGTCATTCGTACCGGCATCTTCGTGGATCTGTTTGGCCTGGAGGTCTACATCTCGCTTCGCGAGCTGAGCTACCAGCGTAAAGGCGGATGCTTCTCTACGTATGCATACAGGCTAATCTGGAACGAGATATGCACGGCGTTGATCTACGCCAACCGCCGGGCGGCAAAGGAGTGCGAACTGATCCCGGAGGTGCTCGGGAAAGAAGATAGTTTAGACGAGCATCACGAACTGAGTATGATACTTGACCGGCTGGAGGCCAACGCTTCCGAGGCGATGGCGAAAGGCATCCGGGCGATCCGTCTCAGCGCCGAAGGCTATTCCCACGCGGAAATCGGCAGCATACTCGGGGAAAGCGACAAATGTGTCGCCGCCCGAATCTCCCGCACCAGGAAATATCTCAGGTCGCATCCGGACCTTGCGGCATTCTGATTTACGATGAGGCAGCCTTCATCCTCAGTTTGACCTTCCTGACCGACGCGGAAAAGGACGCGCTGATCGCCGACTACAACCGTCTTACGGAGATCGACAGTCGGCTGTGCGAGCTGTACAATTCCATCTGGGGCAACACCGGCTGCGAAAGCGGCATCTGCCTCCTTTGACGGAAAGACGGTTTTCTGATAGTGTAAAATTAACATCATGCCGATGCTGCGCCCACGCGCAGCATTTGGCGTTGCTTTCAGGGAGGTCACCATGGGTCATTCCATTTATTTGGCGGACGATGAAAAGAGCATACGGGAGCTGCTCCATAGCTTCCTCGCAAGCGACGGCTATACCGTGCGTTCCTTTGAAAACGGCGACGCGCTGCTGGAGGCGTTTCGTCAGGAGCCTGCGGAGCTGGTAATACTGGACATTATGATGCCCGGCACGGACGGACTTACCGTGTGCCGGGAGCTTCGCTCTGTTTCCGATATTCCCATCATCCTGCTTACGGCCAAGGACAGCGAGCTGGACTACGTCGTGGGCATCAGTCAGGGCAGCGACGATTATCTCACCAAGCCCTTTCGCCCGACCATTCTTCTGATGAAGGTGAAGGCGCTGCTGCGCCGTGTGGAGATGGACAGGGGGAAAACGGCGGCGGCAGAGGATGAGCTGCATTACGGGGATATCCGCTATTCCGCTACGGAAAACACCGTCTTTTGCGGAAGTACGATCGTGGCGCTGACCCAGACCGAGCTGCGGCTGCTCAGCTATATGATGAAGCAGCCGGAAAAGGCCTATTCCCGCGAGGAACTGCTCAGCGCGGTGTGGGGCTTTGACTCGGAGGTGGAGACCCGCGTGACCGACGAAACCCTGCGCCGTATCCGGAAAAAGCTGCTGCAAGCGGGCAGCACCGTCAGCGTAAGCACCATCTGGGGCTTTGGTTATAAGCTGAAAGGGGCGGAGCTCACGTGAAAAACATCAAGCTGCGGATCGTGTACCTGATCCTTTGCGCGGCTCTGCTGCTCTTTGCACTGTTCATGCTGGCAGTGAACCTCATTATACCTGCACACTTTGTGCGTGAGGCAAAAAAGGCGCTCATCAGCGAGGCACAGTACCAGAACCGCACCATCCCCTATACCGACGATGGATCCTTTTTTGACGATGGATGGAATGACGCTGAGGAGCACTTCCTTACGCCAAGCATCGTATTTTTAGAGTTGGATAATGCCAATCAATCAAGCGGTTGGAACAGGGACGCATATCGCCTGGAGAAAGAACTGCTGGAATACTGCAAGGGGCGGGATCTATCGCTCAACCAATGCTATACCTTCAAAACGGAAAGGCATCACCTGATCTTCATGTCCGTGCAGGAGGAGCAGGACGATTGGGAAAAGCCGTACGCCTATATCATGTACATAGACATCGGGCCCATCATCCGCTATATCGTGACGCTGAACTGGGCGTTCTTTGGGGTGCTGCTGGCGATCTCCTCCGTCATGTGCCTGCTGGGGTTCCGGTTCGGCAGGGATATTGAGAAGGAAGCGGAGCGGCAGCAGACCTTCTTCCAGAATGCCTCCCACGAGCTGAAAACGCCGCTTATGGCGATACAGGGCTATGCGGAGGGCATACAGGCGGGCGTAATGGATGCGGGCGGCGCTGCGGAGGTGATCCTGGAGGAAAGCGACCGCATGACGGAGCTGGTGGAAGAGCTCCTGGACATCTCGAAAATCGATATGGGGCGGCAGCTGCTTGCCTTTTCAGAGATGGATATTCGGGAGCTGCTATACGACAGCATACGCGCCGTGGAGCCGGCAGCCGCCGGCGGCATCGCAATCGTGCCGGATTTCCCCGATGAGCCCGTTATGGTCAGCTGCGATGATACCCGGCTGCGCAGAGCGGTCACCAATATCCTGTCCAACGGCGTGCGCTATGCCCGCAGCGAGCTGCGCCTGACCTGCCGCGCGGACAAGCGTCATGTGACGATACGGATACAGGATGACGGGGACGGCATTGCCGAGGAAGATATTCCCCACATCTTTGATCGCTTCTACATGGGGCGGAGCGGAAAATCCGGCATCGGCCTTGCCCTGACGAAGGAGATCATCCACCTGCACAAGGGAACCATCTGCGCCCGCAACGTGGACACCGGTGCCGTGTTTGAGATAACGCTTCCGGCGGGCAGATAAATCAGGGCGTTTCGGGGAAGACAGAGAAATTTAGCCTTGCATTTGTGTGGGGTCTGCGCTGTTCGTCAAGCAGCGGATAAACTTCTTCAATTAAGCTGAATTATTCCGTCAATATCCCAGCACCAGGCCAAGCAGCAGTATACCGCTTGTTAATATCAGGTTCAGCCCTTGGAATTTTGAGGAATACTTTGCCCATTCGCCGTAATTGACTCCGCCGAGGCTCAGCGAAATAAGAAGCACGGGATTGGTTGGGTAAAACACATTGCTGAAACCGTCGCCAAAGGCAAATGCAACGATGCAAAGCTGCGCGCTGAGACCGAATATCTGCGCAAGCGGCACAATAAGAGGAATCAGCAGAAACGCTTTGGCCGAACCGGAGGGTATGAAGAAATTCATTACAAGGCAAATAAGGTAAATGAATAATATAAGCCCACCCTTTGGCAAGCCGGACGCTACCTGCACCGCGCCGTGAAGCATTGTATCCAGTATTTTTCCTTCCACCATCATATACTTTATGGATGACGCCATGAGTATCATAAGTATGGACGGCAAAATGGATACAACACCGCTCACGAATGTTTCCCAACGCTTCTTTTTCTCCATTCCGCTTTTGCTTACGGCAACCAAACCGCCTATAAGGAACACGAGCGCAACAATAATCATTGTATACGCCTGCAGGAACGGCAAAAAGCTTGAACACAATACAAGCAAAATGCCTGTGCCGAGTATACAGGCGAAATACAGCAAAGCCTTGTCCATACGCGGGTTTTTCTCAAAACCGCTTTCTTCCTTGGCAACCTGAAGGGGCTTTTCTGTTTTCTTTGCATGGAAGCGTATAAAAAGAAGCAGAAGCCCGTATATAAGCAAGAAGGATACAAACCTGAGCCACATTCCGCTGAATGTCGGAAGGCCAGCAAGCCCCTGCGCCACGCCGATTGTAAACGGATTGGCAACGCCCGCGGCAAAACCGCAGCCTGCGGCAAGCAGGGACATGGCAAGCCCCGTTACCGCATCCCAGCCGAGGCTGACGGACAGCGCCACAACAATTGGCACCATGGGTATCACCTCTTCAAAGGAACCTACAAGCGAACCCATAGCCATGAAGAACACGGTCAGCACCGCCATTAGCGTATACCGGACATGCCCGAATCGATATACTATTTTCACCAGCATATACTGCATAAGGCCGCAGCAGTTAAGTGAATTGAACACCCCGCCTATAACGAGCAGGAAAACCATAACGGCTATGACGGTGCCGTTGCCCTCCGCTCCAAGCACAAGAAACGGAGACAGCAGCCATTTCCAAAACGGCAGGCCGCCCGCAACATATCGGAATCCGCCCGCCGTATCGATAATCGTATTGCCGTTTGCGTCAATGGTTCGCGCGTATTCGCCGCCCGGCACAACGAGCGTTAGTATATACGTCATCACCATAAGCGCAAATATGATGGCTATGGCTATTATGAATGAACGCTTGCTTATGTTCAGCGCGCTGCCCTGTGCGGACGGGTCTTTCGGTTCTGTGTTCTTGCTCATGATGATACCTCCTGCATTAGTATACGGTAATAATGAACGGCGGGGGCAAGCGTGCTTAAATCCACGTTTTCGTTAACTCCGTGAATGCTGTTAAGCTGCTGTTCGTCTATCAAAAAGGGAAGGAAGCGGAAGCAATTATCGCTTATATTATCAAAATAGCGGGAATCCGATGCGCCCGTCATTATATACGGCACCGCTCTGTCCACGCTTGGCCAGGCGGCCTTCAGTGCTTTTTCGATTTGGCGGAAGCCGTTGCTGTTATAATCGGAAACACCGGATGAAACGCCGCCGTCAAGCACCTCAATTTCTATACCATGCTTTTGTGCTATGGGCTTTATCGCCGCAATGGAAGCGTGTAAATCCTGATGGAATGCAGTCCTCATGTTGCCTATAACGTAGGCTTCATCGGGAATAACATTTATTCCGCCCGAACCCTTAGCCATTGTAAAGGCAAGCGTGGTTCTGAGCATTGCGCCCGCAGTATCGGAAATGCGGGGCAGGGCAAACCTAATCAATCCGCCGAATAATTCGGGATGCTTCAAAACAAAGCCGACCGGCCCCATATAGGGCGCAATGCGGCGCATCATCTCCGCTACAACGGGGTTTATCTTTTTTTTGAACGGAGCGGAGCCGTCAACCTCCGCCATGAATTTTCCAAGCCGCACTAACGGCGTGTTTTTGCCGGGCGCGGCAGCGTGTCCGCCTTTGGAGCGGGCAATAAAGCGCAGATCGCAGCAGCTCTTTTCACCTACGCCTATCATGGCAAAGGTGCCCTTTGCGCCGCCTATGGGGTCGTAAAGTATCATGCCGCCCTCATCAAAAACCGCCTCAAAATGTATGTGCCTGTCGGTAAGCGTCTGCACTATGGAAAGCGCGCCCTCGCCGGTTGTTTCCTCCGTACAGGTGGATACAAAATAAATGTCCCGCGTCGGCGTAAAGCCCTCGCTTATCAGCTCCTCCGCCGCCTGCAGCATTGCCCACAGTCCGCCCTTTGTATCCAGCGTGCCGCGCCCCCAAACCTTGCCGTCGGCAATCGTTCCTGAAAACGGGGGATATAGCCAATCCATGCCGTCAGCCTCAACCACATCATGGTGGTTCATAAACATTACGGGCGGCTTGTCCTTAGCATTGCTGCCCTGCCAGCGGAGCATAAGGCTTCCGCAGAAATCCTCGGCTTCACATACGCTGAACAGGAGCGGGAAACACTCTTTCAATACAGCATGAAACGCGTGAAATTTTTCCGGCCCCGAATGATTGGATGCCGATACGGTTTCTTTTTGAATGAGCTTTGATAGAGCTTCTCCGTAGCTCTTTGCTTTTTCTTCCATATTTATCCCTGCCTGAAATATATAAAAACGGGACTTTCTTAGACCTTACCCCATTTTATTGAGTTGATTTATTATACCTTTTGCGGGCGCATAAAGCAATAATGAACCCATTTTGGCGTCCGTATCCGCTTGCGTTGTGGCTATTGACAAATGCCGACACTGTATGATAATATATCAAAAATCTGCGTGAAAGGGGCGATGAAATTGGCTATAATCCTAAAGGGAATACAGATATACCATAGCGGTGTTTTGGCCCGCGGGGATTTTGCATTGCCGTTTGGGAATACTTCCCCCGACAATGCAGTCAATACCGTTGACGCTTCGGATTTTGTGTTATTGCCCGGCTTTGCTGATGTTCATGTGCATCTGCGTGAGCCGGGTTTTTCTTATAAGGAGACAATCGCATCGGGCACGCGCGCGGCGGCGCACGGCGGATATACTGCCGTATGCGCCATGCCCAATCTAAACCCCGTGCCGGATAGCCTTGCCGCATTGCAGCAGGAGCTTGCCATAATCGGGCGGGACGCCGTGGTGCGCGTGCTGCCATACGGGGCCATTACAATGGGTGAAAAGGGAGATGCTTTGGCTGATATGGCGGCTATGGCTCCCTATGCCGTCGCCTTTTCGGACGATGGCAGGGGCGTGCAGAGCGAAGCTATGATGCGCAGCGCCATGCGGGAGGCCATGCGCTTCGGCAAGCTCATCGCCGCCCATTGCGAGGATAATGCGCTGCTCAATGGCGGCTATATTCACGCCGGCGTTTACGCCCGCGCGCATGGGCACAGGGGCATCTGCTCCGAAAGCGAATGGGGGCAGCTAAAGCGCGACTTGGAGCTTGCACGGGAAACCGGCTGCGGCTATCATGCCTGCCATATATCAACAAAGGAAAGCGTAGCTCTGCTGCGCCGTGCCAAAGCGGAGGGCATAGACGTGACCTGCGAAACCGCGCCGCATTATCTGCTGCTTGATGATTCACAGCTATGCGAGGATGGCCGCTTTAAGATGAACCCGCCGCTTAGGGACAAAGCGGATAGGGAAGCGCTGCTGGAGGGGCTATCGGATGGGACGATAGACATAATAGCCACCGATCACGCGCCCCACAGCACAGAGGAAAAGAACCGCGGGCTTGAGAAAAGCGCAATGGGCATAGTGGGGCTTGAAACCGCATTCCCGCTACTTTATACTTATCTTGTGAAAACGAATATAATCTCATTTTCGCGGCTGATAGAGCTGCTGCACGATGCACCCTGCCGCCGCTTTGGTATCCCGTGGGGCGGCATGGACGGACAAAGCGCCGATTATACGATATTCAACCTGAATAGCACTTATTCAATCAATCCCGGCTCGTTCCTTTCAATGGGCCGCGCTACGCCCTTTGCGGGCCGGCAGGTGCAGGGACGCTGCGTATTGACGGTTGCGGGCGGAAAGGTGGCGTGGAGCGACGGTACGCTCCTGCCGCATACGGAGGGCTGATTATGAAACAGACGGAACTGACGATTATAGAAAACCTGCCGCTGTGTGCGGACGTTTACCGCATGGTGCTGGCGGGAGATACCTCTGCCGTTACCGCACCGGGGCAGTTTGTGAATTTGAAGCTGGACGGATTCTTTCTCCGCCGCCCAATATCCGTATGCGATTGGGACACAGGGCAGTTGAGCATTATTTATAAGGTGGTAGGGCGGGGTACCGCCGCCATGGCAAGGCTGCACCCGGGCGCCGTGCTGGATACGCTCACCGGCCTTGGCAACGGTTATGACCTTTCACTAAGCGGCAAGCACCCCTTGCTGGTAGGCGGCGGCGTGGGAGTACCGCCTCTGTACGGCCTTGCAAAGCGGCTTATTGCACAGGGTAAACGGGTTACGGCGGTGCTTGGGTTTGAACATGCGGACAATATATTGCTTGCCGATGATTTCCGCGCGCTTGGAGCTTCCGTGATACTTACAACCGCCGACGGCAGCGTTGGTATACGCGGCTTCGTTACCAACGGCATGGCTGAAGCGGGGGAGTATACTTATCTTTATACATGCGGGCCGGAGCCTATGCTGCGGGCGGTTTACGATGCCTGCCGCACATCGGGGCAGTTCAGCTTTGAAGAACGCATGGGCTGCGGCTTCGGCGCGTGCATGGGCTGCACCTGCCGCACCAAATACGGAAATAAACGCATCTGCAAGGATGGGCCTGTGCTGCAAAAGGAGGAGATAGTATGGTAAATACAAGGGTGACACTATGCGGCATAGAGCTGGACAACCCCATAATTCCCGCCAGTGGCACGTTTGGCTACGGCTATGAGTTTGCGGAGCTATACGATATAAATATACTCGGAACGTTTTCGTTCAAGGGAACAACGCGTGAAGCGCGCTTTGGCAATCCAACGCCGCGCATAGCGGAATATGCGGGCGGGCTGCTCAATTCCGTCGGGCTGCAAAACCCGGGCGTTGATGCGGTTATAGCTGAAGAACTGCCTAAGCTCGGTCGGGTATTTCATAAGCCCGTTATGGCCAACGTAAGCGGCTTTTCCGTGGCGGAATACGCCGAGGTGTGCGAAAGGCTGGACGCACAGGAGCAGGTTGGCTGGCTGGAGGTAAATATATCCTGCCCAAATGTCCATGGCGGAGGGGCGGCTTTTGGCGCTGAGCCAGAATCCGCCGCGCAGGTAACGCGGGCTGTCAAGGCCGTTACAAAAAAGCCCGTTATAATGAAGCTGTCCCCCGCGGCAGCCGATATTGCAGCCGTGGCGCGCGCATGTGAGGATGCGGGTGCGGACGGCATAAGCCTTATTAACACCCTGCCCGGTATGCGCATTGACCTTAAACGCCGCGCCCCGCTGCTTGCTAACGGCATGGGCGGCATGTCCGGCCCCGGCATTTTCCCGCTGGCCGTGCGCATGGTCTATCAGGTTTATGAAGCCGTAAGCATACCGATAGTCGGCATGGGCGGCGTTTGCTATGCGGAGGATGTGCTGGAGCTGATGCTGGCGGGCGCAACGGCAGTGGGCGTCGGCGCAGCCAATCTTACGGAGCCTATGGTCTGCAAGCATATAATCGAAAACATGCCTGCCGTTATGGAGCGGTACGGCATAAAGAATATAACCGATATTATAGGAGGAGCACATCATGGGTAAGGATGTTATTGTCGCGCTGGACTTTGACGGACGCGATAAAACACTGGCGTTTCTGGACCTGTTCACGGAGGAAAAGCCATTCGTAAAAATAGGCATAGAGCTTTTCTATGCCGAAGGCCCCTCAATTGTGCGGGAGGTGCGTGCACGTGGGCATAAGATATTTTTAGATCTTAAGCTGCACGATATCCCCAATACCGTAAAAAAGGCTATGGCGGCTCTGTCGGCGCTTGACGTGGATATAGTCAATCTCCATGCCGCCGGTACAGAGGCCATGATGACCGCCGCGCTTGAAGGATTGACCCGCCCCGACGGTAAGCGCCCATTGCTGATAGCCGTCACGCAGCTTACATCCACCGATCAGGCACGCATGGAAAAGGAGCTTTGGATAGAAAGGCCCATGGAGGACGTTGTGCTGCATTATGCCGAAAATGCGGCCCGCGCGGGCTTGGATGGAGTTGTTTGTTCCCCGCTTGAAGCGGAGCGCATACATAAGCATTGCGGCGCTGGATTCCTGACCGTTACCCCCGGCGTTCGCTTTGCGGGAGGCGACGCGGGCGATCAAAAGCGCGTTGCAACACCTGCGTTAGCCAAGGCCATAGGCTCGGATTACATTGTGGTCGGACGGCCGATTACCCAGGCTGAGAATCCCGTAGCAGCATACCGCCGATGCGCGGCGGAATTTATCGGATAAGGAGGATGCATAATATGGAATCATTCACCAAAGAACGCATTGCCCGCGGCCTGCTCTCCATCGGCGCGGTGTTTCTGCGCCCGCAGGAGCCATTTATCTGGGCAAGCGGCATCAAAAGCCCCATCTATTGCGACAACCGCCTAATACTCACCGCACCGAATGTGCGGGACGATGTGGAGCGCACCATTGCCGAAACGGTACAAAGAGAGTATCCGCAGGCAGAGGCGCTCATGGGTACAGCCACGGCCGGCATAGCCCATGCCGCCATAGCCGCCCATATGCTTGGATTGCCGATGGGCTATGTACGCTCAGGCAGCAAGGATCACGGGCGCAAGAACCAAATTGAGGGCAAACCCGTGCAGGGCGAAAGGGTGGTTGTTATTGAGGACCTTATCTCCACCGGCGGCAGCGTGCTGGACGCGGTAAGTGCATTGCGCGATGCGGGTGCAGAGGTGCTGGGCATAATCAGCATATTCACATACGGTATGCAGAAGGGGCTTGACCGACTGGCGGCGGCCAATGTCCGCAACGTAAGCCTGACGGATTTGGACACAGTTGTCCGCGTGGGAGCGGAGGAGCACTACATCACCGAAGCGGATGTTTCGCGGCTGCTGGCATTCCGCGATAATCCGTCCGACGAAAGCTGGATAACAAAAGGAGGAACAAACTGATATGAACAGCCTTATAGACATTTTCGATCTTACCCCACAGGAGATTATGGAGCTGATAAACACGGCCTGCGACATTATCGACCGTCCGGCCGCCTATGCGCACAAGTGCGACGGGAAAATATTGGCTACGCTATTCTTTGAACCATCCACACGCACCCGCTTGAGCTTTGAAAGCGCAATGCTCTCACTTGGCGGGCAGGTGCTCGGCTTCTCAGAGGCTAAAAGCTCCTCGGCCGCCAAGGGCGAAAGCGTGGCGGACACCATTCGCACCGTAAGCTGTTACAGCGATATAATCGCCATGCGCCACCCCAAGGAGGGCGCGCCGTTGGTGGCTTCCATGCACTCGCCCGTACCCATTATAAACGCAGGCGACGGCGGCCATAACCACCCCACGCAAACGCTTACGGACCTTCTTACCATACACAGGGAGAAGGGGCACTTTGACGGGCTGACGGTTGGCCTGTGCGGCGATCTTAAATTCGGGCGCACGGTGCATTCCCTTGTAGCCGCCATGAGCCGTTATCCGGACGTGCGCTTTGTGCTGATTTCCCCCGAGGAATTGAAGCTTCCGCGCTATGTTAAGGAGCAGTACATTAAGAACCCCGGCATACCATATATTCAGTCCGCCTCGCTGGAGGAGGTCATGCCGCAGCTTGATATTCTGTATATGACCCGTGTGCAGCGTGAACGCTTTTTCAACGAGGAGGACTATCTGCGCCTGAAGGACAGCTATATACTAACGCCGGAAAAGCTCCGCGGCGCAAAGGAGGATCTGCGCATTTTGCATCCGTTGCCGCGCGTGAACGAAATTTCGGTAGCGGTAGACAACGACCCCCGCGCCTGTTACTTTAAGCAGGTGCAGTACGGCAAGTATATCCGCATGGCGCTTATACTTAAAATGCTTGGCATAGAATAACAAATTATATTATAAGGAGGAAAAAGGCATGATAATAGACGCCATCCAAAACGGCATAGTGATAGACCATATAACGGCGGGCAAGTCAATGGAGCTGTACAGCATACTCGGCCTTGGCGAGCTGGATTGCACCGTTGCAATTCTTAAAAACGTCACCAGCAGGAAGCTGGGCCGCAAGGACATTATAAAAATCGACCGCGAAATGGAGCTTGATTGGGACTTGATAGGCTATGTTGACCCAAGCATAACCGTGAACATAATACGCGGCGGTGAGCTGAAGGAAAAGCGCAAGCTTAATCTGCCCGAGCGCATACGCGGCGTGCTGAAGTGCAAAAATCCGCGCTGCATTACCTCCGTTGAGCAGGAGCTGCCGCAGGAATTCATATTGACCGACCGCGAAAAGCGCGTGTACCGCTGCATCTACTGCGAATCGCAGGCGGGAGCATAACGGGCAAGGGGCAAAAGCCCTGCGGCTAAAATCTATCTCGGCGGGAGTCGCCGTTGCGGATCCCGCCGGGAGAAGTGTGAAAAGCATTGATTGTGATTTAGCATGATGCCGTGTCGGGAATTGACTTTTGCTGTCGGTTCTGCGATAATTAAAACATTGAAGCACAGGCAACTGACGGAACGTGGAGCACCACATGGGAGCCTGCTGTTATACGTACTGTCGACCGTCTGGGCAAACCTTTTTTCCATGGATGACCATGGGAAATGGTTTACCCTTTTTTATTTGATTTTAATAAGGAGAATCGCATGAAAAAAGTTGCAGTTGTTATGGGAAGCGACTCTGACTGGCCTGTTGTAAAGGCGGCGTGTCAGCAGCTTGACGCATTCGGCATCCCCTATGAAGCGCATATCCTAAGCGCCCACCGTTCTCCCGCCGCCGCTGCGGACTTTGCCAAAAACGCGCGCGCCAACGGCTTCGGCGTGCTTATCTGTGCTGCAGGAATGGCGGCACACTTAGCCGGTGCTTTCGCCGGCAATTCCACGCTTCCGGTTATAGGCATCCCCATGAAGGGCGGAGCTATGGACGGGCTGGACGCTCTGCTTGCCACGGTTCAAATGCCAAGCGGCATACCCGTGGCTACCGTGGCCATCAACGGCGCTAAAAACGCCGCCGTGCTTGCGGCGCAGATATTGGCCGTAAACGACGATGCGCTATCCGCAAAGCTTGACGCGCAGCGGGTAGATATGGCGAAGCAGATTGCCGCAAAGGAAGTAAAGCTTCAAGCGGAGCTGAATTGCCAATGCTTAATGCAGGCAAAGCGCCTGCCTGATAAAGACTGATAAAAACCTAAAGCAAATTCATTTTGGAGGTACAATTATGAAGCTCGTTTACACTGGCAAAACCAAGGACGTTTACGCATTGGATAACGGTAACTACCTGCTTAAATTCAAAGATGACTGCACCGGAAAAGACGGCGTGTTCGATCCGGGTGAGAATGCCGTGGGCCTGACGATAGACGGTGTTGGCGATGTGAACCTGCGCATGAGCATCTATTTCTTTGAAAAGATTAACGCCGCCGGAATAAAGACCCATTTTGTCGGCGCCGATTTGAAAAACACCACAATGGAGGTTCTCCCCGCAAAGGTTTTCGGCCACGGCTTGGAGGTTATATGCCGCCGCAAGGCCGTCGGCTCCTTTATCCGTCGCTACGGCGACCTTATCGAGTCCGGCGCAGATCTGCCATACTATGTGGAGACCACGCTTAAGGACGATGCTAAGGGAGATCCGTTGATTACCAAGGACGCACTTGTTGCATTGGGCGTGATGAGTGACGAGCAATATGAAGATCTAAAGTCCCAGACCCAGAGGATTACGCAGATAGTCGCCGATGATTTGAAGGAAAAGGGTATGGAGCTATATGATATCAAATTTGAATTCGGCTACGCGCCAGATGGCAGCGTTATGCTGATTGACGAAGTGGCAAGCGGCAACATGCGCGTTTATAAGAATGGTCAATATATTGATCCCATGACGCTCTCCGAGCTTTTCTTTGCGTAATGGGCGGCTTTTTCGGAGCATTTTCCCACCGCGATGTGGGACTTGATGTGTTTTTCGGCACGGACTACCATTCCCATTTGGGCACACGCCGCGGCGGAATGGTGGTCTACGGGCGCGAAAACGGATTCGTCCGCGAGATTCATGATATTGAAAACACCCCCTTCCGCACTAAGTTCGAAGGCGACCTGCGCGAGCTTAAGGGGCATATTGGCATGGGCTGCATAAGCGATACAGACCCGCAGCCGCTGTTGGTGCGCTCCCATTTGGGGCTGTATGCCATATGCACGGTTGGTATAATCAACAATACCGATGAGCTTATAGAAACGTATTTTTCCGACCATGGACATCAGTTCATGGCGCAAAGCAACGGAAAGGTCAATGTTTCGGAGCTTGTAGCCGCCCTTATAAACATGAAGGAAAATTTGGTGGACGGCATATTGTACGCGCAGGAGATGATTCGCGGCTCCATCACCATACTGCTGATGACGAAGGACGGCATTTTGGCCGCAAGGGATAGGCTTGGGCGTTTGCCGGTTCTTGTGGGCAGGCATCCTGACGGCAGCCTGTGCGTTTCATTTGAATCGTTCGCCTATCACAAGCTGGGCTATGAGGATGCCCATGAGCTTGGCCCGCGGGAGATAGTGGCACTGAACAGCGAAGGCTGCAAAACCGTTTCCCCTCCGGGCAAGGATATGAAGATATGCGGCTTCCTTTGGACATATTACGGCTATCCAAATTCCAATTACGAAGGCGTAAACGTGGAGGTAATGCGCTACCGCAACGGCGAGATTATGGCACGCGATGAAATTGCGCGCGGAGGGCTGCCGAAGGTTGATTATGTGGCGGGCGTGCCGGATTCCGGCGTGCCGCACGCCATAGGCTTTGCCAACCGCAGCGGCAAGCCGTTTGTACGCCCCTTTGTGAAGTACACTCCGACCTGGCCCCGCTCGTTTACGCCTACAAATCAGGACGTTCGCAATCAGGTTGCCAAGATGAAGCAGATACCCGTGCCCGAACTGATACAGGGTAAGAAGCTGCTGCTTGTTGATGATTCCATTGTCCGCGGCACACAGCTTAGGGAAACGGTTGATTTTCTCTATGAGTCCGGCGCGCAGGAGGTTCATATGCGCTCCGCCTGCCCGCCCATTATGTATAGCTGTAAATATTTGAACTTCTCCCGCGGCAATTCCGATATGGAGCTGCTTGCACGGCGCATGGTGCAGGAGCTGGAAGGGGACGAGGGGCATATGTATCTTGACGAATATGCCGATTCCACCACGGAGCGCGGACAATGCCTTTTGAAGTCCATATGTGAAAAGCTTGGTTTTGATTCTCTCGGCTATCAGTCTCTTGACGGCGTGATGGAGGCCATAGGCATAGATCCTGAGAAGGTTTGTACATACTGTTGGAACGGAAAGGAATGATTGATATGGAAAAATCCAGCTCCGCCGCATACGCGGCAGCCGGCGTAGACATAACCGCCGGTTACAAGGGCGTTAAGCTCATGCGCGCAGACGTTCAGCGCACCTATATCTCGGGCGTGGTTTCCGATATCGGCGGCTTCGGCGGCCTGTTTGCCCCGAACATTGACGGCATGACGGAGCCGATACTCGTATCCGGCACCGATGGCGTGGGCACCAAGCTGCGCCTTGCAGAGCTTATGAACAGGCATGATACCATCGGCATAGACTGCGTGGCCATGTGCGTAAATGATGTAATATGCTGCGGCGCAAAGCCACTGTTTTTCCTTGATTACATAGCCATCGGGAAGAACGTGCCCGAAAAGGTTGCGGCAATCGTATCTGGCGTTGCGGAGGGCTGCGTTCAGGCGGGATGCGCCCTGATCGGCGGCGAAACGGCCGAGCATCCGGGCATGATGGCCGCTGACGACTATGATTTGGCGGGCTTCACAGTTGGGCTTGTGGACAAGCCTAAGCTAATCGATTCAAGCCGCATGGCGGCGGCGGACGTGGTGCTTGCGCTGCCCTCATCGGGCTTCCACTCCAACGGCTATTCGCTTGTACGCAAGGTGTTTGACGTGGAAAAAGCCGACCTTGGCAAATACTATGACGAGCTTGGCGAAACGCTGGGCGAGGCGCTGCTGCGTCCTACAGTAATTTATGTTAAGCCCGTGCTTCGCTGCATTGAAGCCGCGGATGTCAGGGGCATCAGCCATATTACAGGCGGCGGCTTTTATGAGAATATTCCCCGCTGCATACCCGATGGCCTTTGCGCAAAAATCAACAGAGCCTCTCTCAAAACGCCCGCCATATTCGGCCTGTTGCAGAAGCAGGGCGGCGTAGACGAACACGATATGTTCAATACCTTCAATATGGGCGTGGGCATGGTGATGGTCGTTAGCCCAAATACCGCTGATGCGGCGCTCTCCGCATTGAAGGCGGAGGGGATAGACGCTTATGCTTGCGGCGAAATCGTCCATGGCGAGGAAAAGATAGTTTTGGCCTGAACGCACCCCGGCCGCGCTGGCTTGCGGCTGCCGGCAAAGGAGAAAAACGACTATGAAAAAAGCTAAGATCGCCGTGCTTGTTTCAGGCGGCGGCACAAATTTACAGGCATTGCTGGACACGCAGGCGGCGGGACTGCTGCCGCATGGCCAAATAGCGCTTGTGGTATCCTCCAACGCGGGAGCATATGCACTTACACGGGCGGCAAATGCCGATATACCCGCCAAGACCTTATCGCCTAAGCTGTGCGGCGGTCAGGAGGCCTTTGAGACTGCTTTATCCTGCCTACTTGCGGAGCATGAAATTGACCTGATTGTTCTGGCGGGCTTTCTAACCATACTCAGCGCGAATTTTACTTCCTGCTGGCCGTCGCGCATACTTAATGTGCATCCGTCACTAATACCCTCCTTCTGCGGAGCGGGCATGTACGGGCTTAAGGTACACGAAGCCGCTCTTACGGCGGGCGTGAAGGTGACGGGCGCAACGGTGCATTTTGTGAATGAAGTTCTGGACGGCGGGCGTATTCTGCTGCAAAAAGCGGTGGACGTTTTGCCGGATGATACGCCCGAAACACTCCAGCGGCGGGTAATGGAGCAGGCGGAATGGCAGCTATTGCCCCGCGCTGCGGAAATGGTTTCGGAACAAATCGTAAAGGAGAATGGCAATGCTTGATTTTATTACTTTTCTGCGGGAAAATCCCTACCCCGGCCGGGGCATACTTGTAAGCCAAAACCTTGTTTATTATTTCATAATGGGTCGCAGCGCAAACAGCCGCAACCGCATATTTGCCCCGACTGATGACGGTATCCGTACCGAGGCGCACGATCCTGCCAAGCTTGAGGATCCAAGCCTTATAATCTATCATCCGGTAAGGAAGATGGGGGACGCGCTTGTTGTAACCAATGGCGACCAAACTGATACCATATGCGCCTGCGGCGACTTTCGCAGGGGGCTTATGAAGCGCGAATACGAGCCGGACTCCCCTAACTTTACGCCCCGTATTTCCGCTGTGCTTAATGCAGACGGTTCATTTGAGTTATCCATTTTGAAGCGCAATAATGGGCGCTGCCTTAGGGAATTCTTCTGCTACGAGGGTGCTGATGAGGGCAAAGGCTATTTTATAAGCACCTATCAGGGCGACGGAAGCCCATTGCCGACGTTCACGGGTGAGCCGATGGAGGTCACAGTTCCGAAGCCTGACGAGGTATGGGCCGCACTGAACGCGGACAATAAAGTATCCCTTTATACAAATGTGAACGGCGAAGTACGCCTGTTTAACAAAAATCTTGGCGATTAAGGAGAACATATAGATATGAACGAATTGGAACTGAAATACGGCTGCAATCCCAATCAAAAGCCTTCCAAGGTTTTTATGAAGGATGGCTCCGATCTGCCGTTTACCGTTTTGAACGGGAAGCCCGGCTATATAAATTTACTTGATGCGCTTAACTCATGGCAGCTTGTAAAGGAACTGAAGGCCGCAACCGGTCTGCCCTCCGCTGCCAGCTTTAAGCATGTTTCACCCGCCGGCGCCGCCGTGGGTCTGCCTCTTAGCGAGGTGGACAGAAGGATATATTTTGTCAATCCCGCCGCCGAGCTTTCTCCCATTGCCTGCGCCTATATCCGCGCGCGGGGGGCCGATCGCCTTTGCTCATACGGCGACTGGGCCGCTCTGTCAGATGTTTGCGATGCTGCCACAGCCATGTACCTGAAGGCCGAGGTTTCCGACGGTATAATCGCCCCCGGCTATACCGACGAGGCGCTGGAAATTCTTAAAACAAAGAAGAAGGGCAGCTACAATGTGGTTCGGATAGACCCAAGCTATGTTCCCGCCGCCACGGAGCATAAGGATGTGTTCGGCATTACATTTGAGCAGGGCCGCAACAACCTTGTTATAGATAAGGGCATGCTTAAAAACATTGTATCCGAAAACAAGGCGCTGCCGGAGGCCGCAAAAATAGATATGATTGTGGCTCTAATAACGCTTAAATATACCCAATCCAACTCCGTCTGCTATGTTAAGGACGGTCAGGCAATAGGTGTGGGCGCGGGTCAGCAGAGCCGCATCCATTGCACGCGCCTTGCGGGGCAAAAGGCGGATAACTGGTATCTGCGCCAGCATCCAAAGGTGCTTGGGCTGCAATTCGTTGAAAATATACGCCGCCCCGATAGGGACAATGCCATAGACGTTTATATATCCGATGAATATGAGGACGTGCTGGCGGACGGCGTGTGGCAAGGCATATTCAAGGCGCGCCCCGATATTCTGAGTGCAGAGGAAAAGAAGGCGTGGATTGCCGCACAGTCCGGCGTAACGGTCGGCAGCGATGCGTTCTTCCCGTTTGGCGATAATGTGGAAAGGGCAAGGAAGTCAGGCGTATGTTATATTGCCGAGCCGGGCGGCTCCATCCGCGACGATAATGTGATTGCTACGGCCGATAAATACGGCATGGTGCTGGTGTTTACGGGCGCGCGGCTGTTCCATCATTGAGCCGCCGCAAGGCTTCAAATATTCGCTGCCGTGCAGCTTTTGCATAGCATTGGCGCGGCTGCATACCAATTTATGATATTAAGGGAGGGCTCTATGAACATTCTGGTAATAGGAGGCGGCGGCCGTGAGCATGCCATCGTCAGAAAATTAAAAGAGAATCCCAAAGTGGAGACTATCTATTGCGTTCCTGGAAACGGAGGTATTGCCGCCGATGCCGTGTGCGTTGCGGAAATAGGTGCAAAGGATATCCCGGCACAGGTGGCATTTGCAAAAGCCCACGATATCGGCTTTGCCGTGGTTGCGCCCGATGATCCGTTGGTACTGGGCGCGGTGGACGCGCTGGAAGCAGCGGGCATACCCTGCTTCGGCCCCAAGGCAAATGCGGCAATAATCGAAGGCAGCAAGGTGTTTGCCAAGGAGCTGATGAAAAAGTACGCCATACCCACGGCGGATTATCGGGTGTTTACCGATGCAGCCGCCGCAATGGATTATGTTAAAACCTGTCCTTTGCCCGTGGTGGTAAAGGCGGACGGCCTTGCATTGGGCAAGGGAGTGCTTATTGCCGAAACGCGAGAGGACGCCGTTTCCGCCGTGGAGACCATAATGCTGAACCGCGCCTTCGGCAGCAGCGGCAGCAGGGTGGTGGTGGAGGAGTTTTTGACGGGGCCTGAGGTTTCCGTACTGGCCTTTACCGATGGCAATACGGTTGTTCCAATGGTTTCGTCAATGGACCATAAACGGGCGCACGATGACGATAAGGGGCTGAACACGGGCGGAATGGGCACAGTGGCTCCGAATCCGTACTATACGGACGATATCGCGCGCGTATGCATGGAAACGATCTTCCTGCCAACCGTGCGCGCCATGAACGCGGAAGGCCGTACATTCCGCGGTTGCCTGTATTTCGGGCTGATGCTTACGCCAAACGGCCCAAAGGTAATTGAATACAACTGCCGCTTCGGGGACCCCGAAACGCAGGTGGTTCTGCCCCTGCTTGAAAGCGATTTGCTTACAATAATGTGCGCCTGCCGCAACGGTACGCTGGCGGATACGGAGGTCAAATTTTCCGATGGAGCCGCATGCTGCGTAATAATGGCCTCAAGCGGCTATCCGGAGCATTATGAAAAGGGCTTTGCCATAACCATGCCCGCCGAAACCGCCGCCAATACCTATGTTGCGGGGGCAAAGCGCGATAATGGCCGCCTACTGACGAGCGGCGGACGGGTGCTTGGCGTCACCGCCACGGCAGCGGATTTGAAAAGCGCCGTTGAAAAAGCCTATGAGCGGGTGGAGAGCGTACAATTTGAAAATGCGTTTTATCGGCGTGATATCGGCAGACGCGCGCTTGAAGCGCTTAAACAATGAAGGGAGCAAGCGCAGGCATGGTTTATAGAGTATATGTAGAAAAGAAAGAAGCGTTGGCAAACGAAGCCCGCGCCCTGTTGGAGGATTTGCGGGAATTTCTCGGCATTCGTTCGCTGACGGGAATAAGGCTGCTTAATCGCTATGATTTAGAGAATATCAGTCGGGGGCTGTTCGACTACGCCGTAAAAACTGTGCTTTCCGAGCCGCAGCTCGATACCGTGAGCTATGACCCGCCGGAGGGAGGCACCGTTTTTGCCGTGGAGTATCTGCCCGGTCAGTACGATCAGCGGGCGGACTCCGCCGCACAGTGCATCCAGATATTGTCGCAGGGGGAACGCCCCGTTGTGCGTACAGCGCGGGTGTATGTTTTGGAAGGCACGCTGACGGAAGAACAAACCGCGGCCATAAAAAAATATGTAATCAACCCTGTGGAAAGCCGTGAAGCATCGCTTGCGCTGCCGCAAACGCTGCAAATGGAATATGATATCCCCACCACAGTCCGCACCATAGAGGGCTTTATTGCCATGAACGGCGCGGCGCTTGATACGCTGCGTGATGAATTGGGGCTTGCAATGGATTTGGACGATTTGCAATATTTGCAGGGCTATTTCCGCGATGATGAGCATCGTGACCCCACGATTACCGAAATCCGCGTGGTGGATACCTACTGGTCCGATCATTGCCGCCACACGACATTTTCTACCCATATAGACCATGTGGAGATTCACGATGCGGCTGTTCAGGCCGCATATGAGCGGTATATTGCCGCCCGCGTTGAGGTTTACGGCGCGGAAAAGGCCGAAAAACGCCCGCAGACGCTTATGGACATTGCTACCATAGGCGCAAAGGTACTTAAAAAGCGCGGCCTGCTGCCGGAGCTTGACGAAAGCGAGGAAATAAACGCCTGCTCCATACACGTTACCGCTACGGTTGATGGCGAGGAGCAGGACTGGCTACTGATGTTCAAAAACGAAACCCATAACCACCCGACTGAGATTGAACCATTCGGAGGCGCTGCCACCTGCATAGGCGGCTGCATACGCGATCCTTTGTCCGGCCGAGCATACGTACATCAGGCTATGCGCGTAACCGGCGCGGGCGATCCGCGCGTAAGCCTTGATAAAACCCTTCCAGGCAAGCTGCCTCAGCGTAAGCTGTGCCAAACCGCCGCGGCGGGCTATTCCTCTTACGGCAACCAAATAGGCATTGCCACGGGCCATGTGGCGGAGCTTTACCATGAAGGCTATATTGCCAAGCGTCTGGAATGCGGCGCGGTTGTAGCGGCGGCTCCGGCATATAATGTCCGCCGCGAATGCCCCGCACCGGGGGATGCGATAATCCTGCTGGGCGGCCGCACAGGGCGGGACGGTATAGGAGGCGCAACGGGCTCTTCCAAAAGTCATAACCTCAAATCCCTGTCCACCATGGCGTCGGAGGTTCAAAAAGGCAATGCCCCCGAGGAACGCAAGCTGCAGCGCCTGTTCCGCAACGGCGCCGTGACACGCTTTATAAAGCGCTGCAACGATTTTGGCGCGGGCGGCGTCAGCGTTGCAATAGGCGAACTGGCGGACGGGCTGCACATCGATTTGGACGCCGTGCGCAAAAAGTACGAAGGGCTGGACGGCACGGAGCTTGCGATCTCCGAATCGCAGGAGCGCATGGCCGTGGTCGTAGCACCCGAGGACGCCGAGGCATTCATCGCCGCCGCAAATGCGGAAAACCTGGAGGCTTATCAGGTTGCCGTGGTAACGAAGGAGCCGCGAATGGTAATGGAGTGGAACGGGGCGGTAATTGCCGATTTAAGCCGCGAATTTTTGAACACAAACGGCGCCGTAAAGCATGCCGCCGTCCGCGTGGCGGAAAAGGAACGCGCGGAGCTTGCAAGGCCCCGCTTCAGTTCTCTGCGCGATATGGCTGCAAGCTTAAAGTGCGCCTCCCGCCGCGGACTTGCGGAGCGGTTTGACAGCACGGTAGGCGCAGGCTCCGTATTGATGCCCTTCGGCGGCAAAACACAGCGTACTCCGGCGCAGGCCATGGCCACCGTGTTCCCCGTGCTGCCCGGTCAAGCTACCGATCAGGCAAGCGTAATGGCATGGGGCTGCGACCCTGAGCAGACCTCGGTAGACCCGTATATAGGGGCATATAATGCGGTTTACACATCCATGGCTAAGCTTGTTGCCGCCGGTGCAGACTATAAAAAAGCATATCTCAGCTTTCAGGAGTTTTTTGAAAAGCTCCGCAACGAGCCCGAGCGTTGGGGTAAGCCATTCTCCGCATTGCTTGGCACGGTAGACGCGCAGTTGGAGCTTGGCGCCGCCGCCATAGGCGGCAAGGATTCCATGTCCGGCACATTCCTTGATTTAGATGTGCCGCCAACGCTTATATCCTTCGCCGTTGCGCCGCTAAAGACGGGAGAGGTGTTATCCCCTGAATTTAAGGAAGCAGGCCATCCCGTGTATCTGTTCTCCGGCGCTGATACGGAAAGTCTAAAGGCGGCGTGGAAAGCGCTGCATACACTGGCGCTGAACGGTAAGGTTCGTGCGGCGTGGGCCGTGGAAAACGGACTTTCCGAGGCTGTTATGAACATGTCCTTCGGCAACAAAATCGGCTTTGCGGCCGAAAATATGTCAATAGATTGGAACATACTGCTTCCCGGTTCCGTTGTGGCGGAGCTGACGGAGGATACGGCGCATGCCGTTCGCATTGGCGTTACCACGGCCGAGCCTGTTGTGCGCATTGCAGATGACAGCGCAACGGTTTCCGAACTGCTTGCCTTGAACGAGGGCGTTTTGGAATCAGTATATCCAAGCCGAACGGCCGAAGATGCAGCAAAGGTTCCCACTTTGTCCGCGTCGTCCGTCATCCGTGCTGCGCCCAAGGTGGGCGTGGCTGTCCCAAAGGTGCTGATACCCGTATTCCCCAGCACAAACTGCGAATATGACTCCGCAAGCGCTGTAAAGCGCGCCGGACTTGAACCGGAAATAATGGTGCTGAACAATCGGTCCGCGCAGGACGTGGCGGAATCCATTCACCGCTTCGCGGGTGCTGCACGAAACAGCCAAATAATATTTATCCCCGGCGGCTTCTCCGGCGGCGACGAGCCGGACGGCTCCGCCAAGCTCATAACCGCCTTCTTCCGCAATCCCGAGGTGCGGGACGCTACAATGGATCTGCTTAAAAAACGCGACGGCCTGATGCTTGGCATATGCAACGGCTTCCAGGCGCTCATTAAATTGGGACTTGTGCCGTACGGCGAAATAATTGATGCCGACGAGAATTGCCCAACGTTGACCTTCAACACAATCGGCCGCCATCAGTCGCGTTTGGCGCGCACCCGCATCGCCTCAAACCGTTCGCCGTGGCTTGCAGGGACGCAGGTGGGGGATATATATACCGTTCCCGTTTCCCATGGCGAGGGCCGCTTCCTGTGCAGCGATGAATTGGTGCGGAAGCTTGCGGCAAACGGCCGGATTGCTACGCAGTACGTTGACGAAAACGGAGTGCCCGGAATGGACATTGATGTGAACCCGAACGGCTCCGTTTGGGCCATAGAGGGCATCACTTCTCCCGATGGGCGGATATTGGGCAAGATGGGCCATTCCGAGCGCATTGCCGACGGCTTGTACAAAAACGTGGATGGCCGCTATGACATGAAGCTGTTCCAATCCGCAAAGGAGTATTTCAATATCTGATACGGCGCGGCTCTTTGAGAGAGGGCGGGCTTCAATTTAATAATCTAAACGCTTTAAGCCCCCGGAAATTGATTTTTTCGGGGGCGTATTTCCACAAATGCATCTATTCCTTATTGTACGCAGAATGGCGGGGGAGGGCATCAACCAAAATATTTTCAAAAACGCTGTAAGGTTTTTCGATTTGTGCAGTCTTATATATGAACGGGGCAGGGAGGTGAGCAGGTGACGGACTTTGAACAGATATACAGGGACTATTTTCGTGATGTGTTCCTCTATGTTCGGCGGCTGTCAGGCGGAGACGAACGGCTATCCGAGGATATTACCGGCGAGGCTTTCTTTCGCGCGCTGAAGCGCATTGATACCTTTCGCGGCGACTGTGATATTCGCGTGTGGCTGTGTCAGATTGCAAAGAACTGTTACTACACCCACCTGAAACAGAGCCGCAGGACGGAACACACGGAGAATATTGAACAGCTTATATCTGAAACAGGAGAATCGCCGGATGAAATACTGCTGCGCAGTGAGAACGCAAGGCAAATAAGGCGTCTGCTGCATGAGCTGCCGAACCCGTACAAGGAGGTTTTCATGTGGCGCACCCTTGGCGAGATGAGCTTTAAGGACATAGGAAAGCTGTTCCACAAAACGGAAAACTGGGCATGCGTCACCTATCACCGGGCGCGAAAAATGCTCCGAACTGGAATGGAGGTTGACGAAAATGAAAAATGAATGCAGCATAGTCCGCGATATACTGCCGCTGTATGCGGAAAAAATGGTATCAAAGGATACGGCGGAGTTTGTAAAGGGGCATCTGGAAAATTGTCCCGTATGCTGTGCGGAGCTTGAAAAATTGCGGGAGCCTGTGGAGGTGCAGGCGGAGCCGCAGACGGATATAGACGCCGCGCCGCTGAAACGGCTGAAAAAGGCGCTGCTGATGAAAAAGGTGCAGACCATACTATGCACGGCGGCTGTGCTGCTGGCTCTGGTGCTGTCAGTCATCTCTTTTCTGACCGCGCCGAAATACTTTGCCTATTCGCCGGAGCTGGTGACCGTGACAAAAACCGAAGGAGGCCATATCGTCCTCTCTTTCGACGAAAGGATAACAAATTATACCCTCCAAAGAATCATTACAGGCAAAGATATAAAAGAAAAGGTTTATTATCTTGAGGTTTGGACTACACCTTGGGACAGGCTGACCGGGCGGCATGGTGTACAGAATGCTTTGGTGCGGGAAACGGCCGGTTTGCCGGTATATATATTCTTCCAGCAGAATTATACGCTAAACGATGTTGATATGGATTCCGTCTGTATCTATGGAAATCTTAGCAGGCTGAATGGCAGTTGGGTGGCACTGCCGGGACTTTCACTTGGATATTGGCTGTTGTTCAATATTGCGCTGTTTTTGATTCTCGGATGCATGTGGTTCATCCTTCGTAGGAGGGAGCATATCCGCCGCTGCATAGAGCGGGCAATTCCGATTCCCGTTGCCTACGGGCTGGGGCATCTGTGCGTGCTGGGCTTTCGCACCGCATCCTATTCGCAATGGCGTGATTTTCAGCTTATATTTGCCATAGGCGTGCTGTTCTACTGCGCCATGCTGCTGGCATTGAGCATCTTCTACAAAAGGAAGGAAATAAAAGATGCTAAAATGGAATAATGAAGCAAAACTTGTATGAGAATTTATGCATTTGCTCTTGCAATTTAATGTAATATCTGCTATCATTAAATTACAAAAGAGATAGAGTGAGTGGATAGATTCCCCCATAGGTTGGAGCATGGGGAAGGTGGTGCCGACAGTAAGCTGTAATCGTCCAATGGAAGCCGTCGTTAACGGCAGGAGCATCGTAAGCGGTGCTTGAATTTAAGCGGGGCGCATATTTAACAGATGAATAAGTGGCGCCATGATTCTGAAGAAAGAGGGGTTTCAATGATGCTGGACATTAAGAATGAGGGATAGCCCTTGACTGTATCGGGTTACGGCAGTCAGGGGCTATCCGTTTTATATGGGTAAATTATGACGGCGGCTGTAATGCGGCCTGTTTTTTTACCCTTATTTCATCTTTAGCGTCCGCATAACCCCTGCAACAACGGTGATTGCCACGATTATCGCAATAACTGCGAAGGCCGCAAGCGCGCTTATCCACCATTGGCTCATGGCGCGCTTCTGCTCCTCCTCGGCCTGCTTTTCGGCGTCGGTCTTTTCTCCGGCGATCACCGGCTGCTTTATCTCGGTGGAAAGCTGCTGCTCGGCGGTGTGGGTTTCGCCCGCGTCGTCGGTGTATGTAACGGTGTAGACGGCGCTTGTTTTGCCGTAGCTTTCGGTGTAGCCCTCCGTCATGGAGAGCATACCCACGAATACCTTCATCTCACCGTAGCCCGCCTGCCCTGGCTGAATGTCCCCCAAGAACACGCTGGAGGTGGGGAAAAGCCCCGCGCCGGTCAGATTCACGGTGACGTTCCTGAGCGGGCTTTTGCCTATGTTGAACACGTTGGCGGGC